>Ga0228710_1000035_pt1 | contig 92252 bp, 40 predicted proteins | sample MedpolnodulmetaG_FD_177995 | JGI IMG/M metagenome (GOLD analysis project Ga0228710, IMG submission 177995) | Root nodule microbial communities from Medicago polymorpha collected in Santa Monica, California, United States - pink nodules | ecosystem: Host-associated > Plants > Roots > Nodule...
AAAGATAAGATAGAGAAAGAATAGATGATGAATATTATGTATTTGGTTTGACAAAGGGTGGTTGGAAGCACCATGGTGGATGGTAGGAAAGAATGGCCGAAAAAAGGGGGAGAGGGGGGCGGCAGAGTTAAGTAAAGGGAGAGGAAGAAAGAACAGGAAGGAAAAGAAAGAAGAGAGAATAGACACTCTCACACTCACGTGTTATTCCCTTATTTTTTTAATTTTTTAATTTTTTTAATTTAAAATAAACACGTGGCTTTTTCTTTTTCTTTTTAATTAAAAAATACACAGTTGACATGACACGTAGGATTGACCAGGTCAAAATCAACGTTTTGCAAAAAGGGGTAGACATGGGGTCACTTTTGCTATTTTTTTTAATAGGGGGCTAAAATTGCAACTTTTGCAAATTTAAGGGGCAAAAAATGCGTTTTAGCCTATAAAATTCCGTTAAATAAACAAGTTTTTTTTTTTAAATGTTCTCACTCCTTAATTAGTTTCTTTTCATCAAAGGGTTCATACTTTTTTTTTGTTAGCATATTATTAGTATGGAGTTTCCCCATCGACTTATACGATGAATTCTCCTCTTTAAACCGAATTTTTTTTCCATCAAGAAGAGCTAAGAATTGAACACATAAATCGTTTATTTAAGAAGTCTAAATCTCGAATCATCTGGATCAAATCCATCGTTGACAAAAGGTTTATAATTTACCTATATAATTGGCCACTAGCTAAAAGTAAACTGTATATCTTTTAATTAAACAAAGTTACATAATATTTATAAAATTTAAACACCAACCTTTACAAACACATGGACTGTAATTTTGATATTGTCACTACTTTGTAAAATACTTTGAGAAATGGTATTCGCGTATTCTTTTCAAACCCAATTTTCATACTAGCTCTAGTTAAAAAACATTAGGATCTCACTAAATTTATACGAAATCCAACAATTTGATTTGAGTGAAATATGGATGAATAGTTTAAATATGATGAGGCATATAGTGCTTGGATAGCGACTATGTCACCCAAAATAGCCTAACAATTTTGTCATTTAGAGATTCTATATAAATATATATTCACTGCGAGGTTTCAAACACTACGACAATTTTCTCGACTTAATTAATGCTACTTTCTTAGTTTATGTCAGTTCTACCTTAATTAATGTTATTTTTGTGCTCTTGCTTAGATGGAAGTTGTGGCATGCGGTGACTACTGGAATGGTAAGAGCAAATATTAAGCATACTCTTCTATCAACCAAAAGTTAACCATACTCTCCCATTCATATCATTTGGGCATAGTACAAAATATCTGCAACAGTAGAGTAAAAATTTGTATTATGAATAATTGCTTGCAATATACAAACAAGAATCATTCCAAAAAAAAATAAAATACAAATAAGAATGATATGGGTACCGCTCCGTATTACCACTCCGCTCAACACCCGCAAAAAATATATTTTTGATTAATTATTGCATAAAAATATTGGATGCACCTAATATGGAGATAAAAGACATGCCCAAAGGTTCTCCACTATTGGTTGCTTTGGTAATTTCAGTAAAATGGGAACATTGGTTAGGGGTTTGTAATTTGATAGTCTGTATGATGTTCATTTGTCATTTCGACTAAGCTAACAAAACACTCATTTATGTACAATTTTAGAAATGGTTATAAATTTCTTTTAAAACAATATATACCAGTAAGAGTACAAGAGATACTTTAATTCATCAAACAAATGAATGTCTCGCAAATCGAATAGATTGTAGATAACATGTAAGATTACACCACCGATCGAAAAATTGAACACCCGAATTTCCCCCATTTACAAACCAGAGCCATGATCAAATTTTTATCAGATGCACAACTTTAGCAGGATCTGCAACATATCCTTTGAAGATGACTTTATTCCTTGCACCCTAAAAACACCACACTACAACAAACCATATTGAAAATTCACCCCCTTTGACTTTTTACACTTTATAAAAGACTCAAACTCGATAAAATGTTGCTTAATGTCATTGTGAGGACAGCCCATTTCCTCAAATCCAATTACGCACTTCACGGCTTTTACGCCATAAATTACTTGTTGGAGAAGTATATTGTACCTCTTTACATAATGCAAACACAACAAGAATAGGTCTACAATATATGAATTTTAGAGCATTTACAAGGAAGCTCCTCATTTTAGAGCTTATTAACTTAACTGAGTATAATGTGTACACGTCAATCATTTTATAATTTTTAATATTACATTATTTAATAAACACACCATCTCTTCAACTAAGGTAAATATAATTATCTTATAGTAAATATAGACCCTTGATAACAGAAAAATGCAAAAAAATTTTAAAAGAACAATCTTCTATTTAAATTGTAAATAACATTTGTAAACATAAAAAATAGTCATTATTGTAACTAACACAAAAAATATTCATCAAGTATTTCTTGATTAGATTATGAATATTTTTTGTGTTAGTTATAATGATGACTATTTTTCCGGTATTTTTAGAAAACACAATAGATATTTTGTATGAATATAAATATTAAAAAGATAGGATCATTGACATATATTTGTCCCGTGATTTTTTTTGTATGATTCATTAATAGTTGTCCCATATATTTTTTTTAATATCCATCAATTAGAAGTACTTGTCCCGCTGTCAACTAACGATCATTTCCATGATGAGCCCAAAGGGTCTAAGTTGTAGGCATACCTTAGGCGTCAATTAGGATCAAAGATCATAAAAAATTACACGACATTATATAATTTATCAATTTATTTTAATTCAAATGCGGGTAATGAATACAAGTATCTGGATAACCAAATCGTACATGCATCGCATGTGGGTATTAAGATTTCTACCTATGTGGGTAGTCTGGGTACGAGTTTTTTCTCTATCCAAATTGCGGGTACGAGGACAACTATAGTATAATACCCTTGATGCCTAGAACTTATCGATTGTGATCCTGGATCAAAATAATAGTAAGGTTGATTATTGGTTGGTATTTGAAACTTGGCAGATTATCAAGGAAAAGCTACAACTGAAGCTTTTATCTTACTAGATAAAAGTGATAACCACGACACCTACATAGTAACTTTTAGAGGAACCGAGTTATTTGATGCTGATCAATGGGCTGGTGATTGTGATATCTCATGGTTGGAACTTCCTGGACTTGGAAAAACTCATGCTGGTTTCATGAAAGCCTTAGGTTTACAAAGAAGCAACATGGGCTGGCCTAAACAAATTGAAACAAATCATAGCCATACACTTGAAGCTTACTACTTCATTAGAGATTTACTAAAGAAACATTTGAAAGGAAATGATAAAGCAAAGTTTATATTGACTGGTCATAGTCTAGGTGGAGCTCTTGCAATTCTTTTTCCTGCAATATTGATGTTGCATGAGGAGTCATTTCTTTTGGAGAGGCTTCTAGGGGTTTACACATTTGGTCAACCAAGAGTTGGAGATGACATATTTGCTCAATACATGGAGAAGAATTTGAAAGATAACAATGTTAAGTTTTACAGATTTGTTTACAGCTATGATATTATTCCTAGGTTTCCTCCTGATTTAAAGGACATTTTGTTTAAGCACCTTGGGACATGTCTTTATTTTGAAAGAAACTATAATGGCAAGGTACATAATTTCAACTAATTTTGTTTTTCATGTGATCCAAATAATTTTTACTTAAGTGCATTTATGTTTAATAACTTTTTTGTATACATTTTCAGAAAGTGCAAGAGGAGCCAAACAAAAACTACTTTTCTTTGTCAGCAATAATTCCAATGTCAGTGAATGCTTTTTGGGAGCTCATAAGGAGCTTCACTATAGCATCTAGATATGGATCTGAGTATCAAGAAGGATGGGTTTTAAGAGCTTTTCGGCTTTTTGGCTTACTATTTCCTGGACTACCTAATCACTCACCCCAAGATTATGTTAACGTTACCCGGTTGGGATCAATTTTCTCGAAGATAGATTGATGATGCATGTATTGTGTTTATTTAAACAACAAAATACTGAAGGATATTCACATGTCGCACGAATTTAGTTATAATATTAAGGTATACAATATAAAATAGGGATTTGTTGTATAAAATTAGTTCAATCTTTTGAACCATATTTTCACTCTCTTCTAAAAAAAATATTTAAAATTTTCTCAAATTTTTATATAAAAAGGGTTAATCGCTACAAATTGTCTCTATAATATACACAAAGTTCGTAAAATGTTCTTGTAAAAAAACGTATATTCAACCAATGCAATTTGAGATTCTTCATATATTTGTCCCCCAACCGTTAGATCATATAGGATACGTAGACTTGGAAGATAAGTTTACCATATTGATTTTTTATGATGTGACATATTGAAAGGTTGAAATAAAGATACAATGGACCATTTTTTCCTGTACAATAAAGTTCAAAATATTGATTTAGAGATAAATAAAAAATATCAAAGAGTTTTTGCAAGTATGTTCAAGACGTTAAAGTAAGGCGTCCAACATAAAATTAGAATTTTTCGACAAAGAACATATTACTTATAAATATTTAAAATGCCAAAAATTAGACACAATGAAAACCTAGACCTATAAATCGAAGTTTGAGATGACTTTTTTTTTTTTTTTTGCAAACACCTCCATAAAAATACATAGGTACATAGGTATGATCTACATTTTCATAACATTTTAAAGACGTCGCAATTTATTATATTTTTCAAATCAAAATATGTAAATCGTAATTTTATCCCAACAAGCATGTATTCACAATTAAATTTCCTTCCATAATTTTATGTTTGGAACATCATCATGAAAACATTCACAAGTTGAACGAAAATTCATAATTGTGAGAACGAAAATTCAATAATTTTTTATAGGTATAAACCATAGTTGAGTTTCTTTAATTCTCCTTTTTTGAAACAATGCCGAGTCTTAATTTGGTAATTTTGTTCAATAAATAAATAAAAAGTTGAACGCCGACGGAAAAAGAAGAACTTCCGTTCAGTAACCTTTACAAGTTTGTAAACGTGTTAACAAAGACAAAAGCTTAACACAAACGAGAACACTTGCAGTATAAGCGATCACAATAAGTGCTTTTTTCGCCGGAAACCAAAACGCGGTAGCAACAAACTTATCTTAACTTAACCCATTCAGACCTTAAACCCCAAATTTGACCTCTTCAAGGCGCGCCAAGAGGTGGCGCTCGTGCGAACGCGTAACAATCGCCACCTCGTAATTTCGATCTATAATCGATTATTGGATCTATAATCGCGTTTGTGTTTGTGAGAGGGGGAAAGAGAGATGTGGGTGTTTTACCTGATCTCGCTTCCTCTAACAACGGGAATGGTGCTTTTCACGTTGAGGTACTTCGCTGGTCCAGATGTTCCTAGATACGTGCTTTTCACCGTTGGTTATACTTGGTTCTGTTCTCTTTCCATTATCATTCTCGTCCCTGCTGATATTTGGGCGGTACTTTTTCTCATTCTCATCTTCATCATTTCAATTTCAATTGTTTTCTTATATAATTTGTTGTAGTGTGGTTTTACTTGTGTAGATTTTTTAACTTAGTTAGTATTATGGGTTTAGAATTTCCGATTGCGTATTGTGGTGATTCTGGCAAACTCACCATGACACTAAAAAGGCTATCTTGAAGGTTATTACTAGAAAAACAATGTTGAATTGGATGTTTGATTAGGAAGCATGTGTTGGTATATCAAGTGTGAGTTAGAAGTTCCACGCTGGATAGAAAAATAGATGTTAGTTGAGCAACATAAAGTGAGATGACTTATATACCTTAATGCATTAAGGTTTTGGGTGAAAATGTGGTGTTAAAGCCACTTATGTGGTTGTTATTGACCCAATGTGGTGATCCCCGGGCTCCCTCATGACCCAATGGCCTAAACTTTGAAAGGGGCATGTCTACATGGAGAAGTTGTGAACAGTTGGTTTTTAAATTAGAAACCAGGATATATTGTGTGGATTAGTGTCAAAACTCCAAAGTTTTGACAAAATATATACTGCCTCCTTATAACGGACCAGACAGCTTCATGCCTTTTTATTTTATGGTTAAGCTTGTGTCAATTAAATCGAGTTTTTAATTTGATGCATTGCATCTTCTTTCATATTAAGTTCAATTTGACTGTTATTGGGCTAATAATAAGTTTTATTTTTCCTTCGAACGGTACATTTTTTCAACTTTATATCGTTATAAGGTGAAAATATTGTGGTTAGTTGAAAAACTGTGTGTGCATTATTTCATTCATTAATGGTGTTGTATGACACTTTCAGACAATAGCTTCTCACAATGAGAATGGAGGTATTTCTTTCTTTTGGAGCTGGTCATATTGGAGTACATTTTTGCTTACTTGGTACGCCAATTTAAAGTTTTTGTGATTATATGTTTGCATCACTTTTACAGCCTTCTAGAAACTCCACATGATGATGATTCCAAACTCCAAAGTTATTTGAGCTAGTTTGGTTTATCATGTGATAGTTACTTTGCTCCCTCAATGCCCTAAACCCAAACATTCCTTCAGAATCCTTGTTTTTTGTCTGTGGACTGCAGACCTTGTCTTGCATCTAATCTAATTTATAATCTGTAAGTCGTCAATCTGAAGTAACTCTTTAATGTAAATGATCAACAAATTTGAAACTTTAAATATATTAAATATTCAATTTCCTTATGTGTAAGGTATGAATGCATGTTACAATATTTCTACTATAAACCAGACTTTGAGCTACTCCCGAAGTAGTAATGAATAACACATGAGGTAGCTTCTATGTATATTGCAAAATTTAGCTGATTCTGTCCATGCTTGCTAATTTGTTTTATATGCTTGCCTAAATATTAATCATGATATAGCAAGGAAACATATAAGTTTTTACGGATCAAAGATGCAATTTCCTCATATTAAAATTATTTTTCTAAGCAGGGCTGTGGCACCCCTTATTCAGGGTTTTGAAGATGCTGGGGATTTCACTGTATCAGAAAGATTGAAGACTAGTGTGCATGTTAACTTGGTTTTCTATCTAATCGTGGGATCCATTGGTCTTTTTGGAATTATTCTTCTCATTATGATGCACAGGACCTGGTTTGTTTCATCCCCCTAGCCTTACTTTTTGTAATTGTTGATTTTAGCTTGTTTTAATACGTTGTTAGCTCCAAGTTATTGCTTTTTAGAGTCTCTCGTCAAGATTATACAGTATCCTCAATGGCACACATGTAGACATGCTTTGTTATGACGTTTGACTGCATACTTTGTCATGATACGAGGGACTGATGTTTTGAAATTTGAGCCTGTGCCGATCAAACTCTCCCTCCCTCTGAGTGTGTGTGAATAATGAGATTTTTAAGAGACTTCTGTAAAATAGGTATCTGTCTGAATAAGCTTTGCATTTGCAAGTTCAGATTTCAATCTAACTTGTATAGTCTTTTGCCATATGCGCATTTACTCCGTGGCTAACACTGTTTCGAGAACGTTTCAAAAAACCCTCAACATAATACGACCAGGTTGGGGGGAGGGGGGGTGGGTATGATGTTCCAATAGTGTTGAGCCTCTTATCAGAAATGGACTAAATCGGAATATATTTTAACGGTGGAATGGAGAAGAATGATTCCCCCCATATACCCTCAAGTTTGAAACGAAGACAGATTGTGGTATTGAATGGAACGGGATCGAATGCTGTTCCGTTCAATTCTGTTCCAAACAATGGAACCTATTATGATTTCATTTTATTCCTTTCCCTTGCATCAAACCAATCATAACTGTATGCATGTGTCTCGATTAAGTGTGAGAACTAGGCTCATGGGATAAATAAATCACAAATCTAAATTGTATATGTAAGTCACGACTCTTCTTTCAATAGTCAGTGGCTTGTATGATTTGTCGAGTCATGCACTCATAAACATCTCTGCTCATTTCCCAACTATTTGTCTATTTTTTGTCATGGTTGACAAGTTAGCATGAAGTAGGACCTTTTTCACTTGTCTTATGTGTTTATTTTTCTGTATTAAATAGAGCCATACTTTTTATAAGAATGATTTATAGTTGGTTGATACTTCTGTAAGCAGGACTGGGAGTCTTATGGGATTTGCCATGACTTGCTCAAATACTTTTGGACTTGTTACTGGTGCATTTCTTCTTGGCTTTGGTTTAAGTGAAATTCCTAAAAGCATTTGGAGAAATGCTGATTGGAGCACCCGCCAGAAAGTTCTTTCGCACAAAATTGCCCAAATGGCTGTCAAACTTGATGAAGCTCACCAAGAACTTTCAAATGCTATTGTTGTAAGTGTTTCATTCAAGTTGAATGTAAAATATATTTTGCAATTTTAGTGTTAAGAAGACATTGCTGTGATTTTTATTTTTTTTTTGACAAGAAAGACATTGCTGTGAAATGATTTATAGAAACTTTTCCTATTGCACATATAGTTTGGAAAATTTGTTAATTTTTCACTTTGATTGAAGCAATATAGAACCACCTTTTCTTGTTTACAATTTGTGTCTTACTTCTAGTAAAAAGAACCACCCTCTCTAATTATCTTTCTCCAGTTGGCTTCATTTCAAGTTCTGTATACAATAGAAATTTTAATTTTTGAAACTCATGCTGATCAGAAAATATGCATTGTGGAGTATTGGTGTCCAGTGTCAGTGAGTGACATTTGCGCGTGCCCATCAATTCTTCATTTCTTTGTCCTTTTGGGGAAAGCATTGCTTTTGAGCAGTGTATTGTTGGCAGTATAAGAACAATGAAAATTGGATTTTGATCAATTTTTCTATATACAAAAGATCTCAGATGCATTAATTTTTTTTTTTTGCATGCGGGCATGGTTATGATTTAAAATAAGAATTGCTTGCTTTTGAGTAACTCTATTTTTAAAGTAATGCTAGAACCTGCCCCCCAACACCTGCACATAGTTCTTGGAGCTTAATGATCGTTTATTTGAATTATATAGGTTGCCCAAGCAACTTCCAAGCAGATGTCCAAGCGGGATCCTTTGAGACCTTATATGAATATTATTGACGATATGCTTACTCAAATGGTATTATTGAGCACTTAAGCTTACCTTATTTGATTAAGGATTTTGAAACAGAATCCGTATTGCTATCTTTGTTTAGACATAACTTTCAAATTTTCAGTTTAGAGAAGATCCGTCCTTCAAACCACAAGGTGGGCAATTAGGGGAAAATGATATGGATTATGATACAGATGAGAAGTCAATGGCTAAACTAAGGCGTCATCTTCGGAATGCTCGTGAGGAGTATTATAGATACAAAAGGTAGGCATGTGATGAATTTAGTATCTAGTGGTATTATGTGATCTTGAATCCGTTACAACATTTGTGCTAAATTCAGTTGTTATGTTTTTACACTGATGAAAACATTTATTAGATCGAGTTATTTATTTTTGCTCTGCATGTCAATGATAATGCCTAAACCATATGTGGTCTTATATATGGTGATATGATATATATCACAGCTTTATTGTTTGTTGTAGCTCTTACTTCTGTTCTGTCAAATCTTTACAACAAAGGCACCGTAGATTTCCTTCAATAAAATGATTTGATATTGTTGCTTTTGCAGTGAGTATATAACTTATGTACTGGAAGCCCTTGAGTTGGAAGATACGATAAAGAATTATGAACGCCGCAAATCAACTGGATGGTTTGCTCCTAATTTTGTTTTCTGTTTCATTGGTTTAGAACATTACTTCAATATTCTATAAATTGTAGAATATATTGCAGTTCTAGAACCCCCACCTTACCCAAATTTTCATGCTATAATTTCAGGGAATATAATTCAAGCATCAGACCTGATCGGACTGGCAAGTTGGGATCCCTATTTAATATTTTGGGTAATTACGAGAATTTTTTATCAAACCCGTTTGTTTCTAAGTTCACAGAATATTTCTTTGCTGCATCTGGAATTGCATGGATTAATTTTTATATATATTATCTGTAATGCTCTTTCAATTAGATTTTTGTGATGGCCCGTGTACATTATCTCTTCTCTTGAACTAGATATTAACAAAAAATAATGCTCCATATCCGACTACACATACATTTACTATTGTAAATGAGACCTCTTTAGCAATTCTTATTCTATTGAATATTGATCTCTATTAGCAAAAAAAATATATTGATCTCTTTGTACATGTTTTTATTTTATTGCACATGATTGCAATATTGCATAGGAGCAAAAATAAATCTACCTCCTTAGGTTTTTATATGAGAGAATTTGAATAGAGTATTGACAAACCTAGTGAGAAGTCAATATGTTTGCTCTTGCATACTTTTGTTTTTGACATAAAAGTTTCTTGAGTTTTATCTCACTTTTGTCTTGCCTTTCTCGAATAAGGTTTCTTGGTATATGTTATGTTGTACCATTTTAACATTCAAGGATAACTCCTCATTTTTCTTTCTCTTTCGAATAAGGAATATTTTGGTTAGAGGCATTGAAATCGTGGTTCTGTATTAATGATTATTATTTGCAGAATTTTTTTGGAAATGCGTTTTAAGGAAGCAAGTTGAGAAAGGCATGGCTGTTTTACTTGGTATCATGTCTGTTGCAATTCTTTTAGCTGAGGCAACTCTGCTGCCTAGCATTGATCTATCGCTTTTCTCCATTCTTATAAAATCCGTTCGAACACAGGAGCTGCTTGTGCAGGTAGACTAATTCTGTTACAGATTTTTTTATATGTTGGACATTTAGATACTATATGTATGTTTTTAAAATGTGCTTCTCCATTCTTATAAAATTTGTTTGGACATGGGAGATGCTAGTGCAGGTAGACCGAGTCTGTTAGAGTTTTTTGTTCTTCGGATGTTGGATATTGAGATGATGTGTGTGTGTGTGTGTAAAATATTTTTCACCTTTTTAAAAGAGTTTTGGGTGAAGATTTTATTGTGAAATCGTTGAAGTTATTGGATTTTAGATAAAAAGAATATAGAAATAATAACCATTAATAACAATTGGAAATTTAGGAAGAAAATCATAATTAATAACTAAGTAATTTAGTAGTTAATATTAGGAGATAAATAAACTAAGATATTCTAACATAAATCAAGATATTGTGAGATATTATCTTATGTTCTAACAGAAATATTTTGGAAATCATATAACGTATTAAACAAAGTTGAAGTCTATCCTATCTGATATAAACTTCTTTGTGATTAGATGGGTTTTGTTAGTGTTTTAGTCAGCATCATGTGATTTTCTTCTAAAATAGGTGTGTCTGTCTCTCTTTTTTATGAAATAAGTTTACTGCCCTTTTGGCTTAGGTAGGGATGTACATAATGTAAACAAATTACTAATAGAATCTCACATGTGTCTTTACTTCAATGAAATGCTTTTGATTCTACGTTGCTACTTTTGATTTGAAATGAAGGCAAACTTCTTTTTGAATCTCATGTCAAAGTTGTGCTTAACTGTTTTACTAGCATCAAAGATGCATTCACGTCAATTTAGAGTTCAGTGTCCCTTTATTGTAAAATACAACAATCTATTTTTAGTAATGTGAATCATGTACTATGGTATACTTTTTTGTTCACACTCTGATCTTTGCAAGATCGTATGGAATCACTTACCTTCAATTTCTTGTACAGGCATTTGCTTTTGTTCCACTCATGTATATGTGCATCTGTACATACTACTCTTTGTTCAAAATCGGAATGTTGATGTTTTACTCACTGACGCCCAGACAAACCAGCTCAGTTAACTTACTTATGATATGCTCGTATGTTTTCTTCATTTGATATTTCCACCACTCATATTTGTTTGTTGTTCACCTATGCTGTCAAATGAATACCAGCTATATTTATATCCTATTTTTTCCCAGGATGGTTGCCCGTTATGCACCCCCTATATCATACAACTTCCTCAATCTCATTCGCCTCGGTCCTGATAAAGAAACTATATTTGAAAAGGTATTCTTATGACTCTTTTGATCCATCAATTCCATTTTAAATATTATTTTTCTTGTCTAATACAACAAAACTGTCGACGGATGTGATTCCATGTATTACAGTCTGCTGTGATATTTCTTTGTGCTTACCTTTTTGGCATAAACATCAAATTACATCCTAATTATCCAAACCATTAAGAGGGATTTAGATTTAATATGGTGTATCATTCAACTGGATTCATATAGGATATTTTGATGCCGTTTCATCTATTTTGCCAACCTTGCCTAGTGTGCTTTCTTCAAAAATTGTTTGGCACAACTTCTCTTAAGGAGTAGAAAAGTCGGCAATAAGCTGGGCTAAACACTCCCGTAATGCACTCAACTATTTCTTCATTAAATTTATGGACGAAAATTTATTTCCTTCTGTCTATTTTGATTTTTGTCCAACATAAGATAACCTATATTTCTTAGTTTTGTTGTCTTCATGTGTTTGCAGTTTTGTTGACTTTTATTTAGTTTTACACGTCTTTTCTATATTTGTTTCATGATAACTACATTCGCTTGTGCTTGACTTAGTTAGCAACTACTAAATCATCTAAACTTTTTCCCCAGAACATTTTTGCTCCTTTCCTTCACTTTTTTAATCCAGTGCACAATTTATCTATGATTGCAGCGAATGGGGAACATTGACAACGCCGTCCCTTTATTTGGGGACAAGTTTAACAAAATTTATCCGCTTATTATGGTTACATACACCGTTTTGGTTGCAAGCAACTTCTTTGACAAAGTATTTAATTTTCTGGGGAGCTGGAAGAGATATATTTTCAAAACTGAAGCAGAGGATATGGATGGTTTGGATCCATCCGGACTAATTATTTTACAAAAAGGTATCAACTGAAAATTTCCATTGTTAAAACTTTAGGTCAAGTTGGTAAATGACAATTCTTATGTGAGTTATTGAATGCTGACTTTGCAATACTTATGCTTGATTGGTTCTGTTTTATTTGTAGAGCGGTCTTGGCTCGAACAAGGGCGCAAAATCGGGGAAGAGCAGGTTGTTCCACTTGCAAGGAATTTCAACGGACTTGATATTGAATCGGGTAACAACTATGTGGTATGTAGACATTCCTTCAAAAAATGGAAGCAATATTTGTCTCCATTGTTTTCCATCATGTAATTTGACCCAATGGATTCTTTAGCTGCAGTGTATGACATTTGGAACTACTATTTTCTATTTTTCTTTTGGTACTATACTTTTTGCTTATCTTATAACTTGTATTTCTTCAGGAGAGGAACGGTGTTGAAATGAAGACAACTTCCGATTTAATTACTGAAGAAGTGAACGGAGGTATATCCAAAACTATGGATGAAGAGACTAGGAGATATGGCTCAAGTAGAGAAGCCATAAGCAGCAAGTACGCTGCAATTAGAGGGCAGGGTGGGTCATTATCTAAATTGAAGACAGAAGAGAAAAATGTATCCTCTTATTCTGCGCTTGACGAAGGCAGTAGTAATTCTAGAAATTCAGCTGGAGCACCATCTTCGGGTTTGGCTTCGACATGGCAAACAATGAAGACAGGCTTTCAGAGTTTCAAGTCCAACATAGGGGCCAAAAAGTTTTTACCCCTACGGCAAACACAGGAAAATACGGTCTCTCGTGGGTCCTCGTCTGAGTCACTTGATGAGATATTTCAAAGACTTAAACAACCATCTTTGAACCAAGTTACTTACAATGACGAGGACTAAGATGGAAGCCGATACTTCTAGTCCTTTTTTATGATATTCATCATTTGGCAAGAGCATACAGGTGTAAAGAGTTATTGGATTGACAATGCAGGTTCATATTATCGTGTACAGTGATGGGAAAGTTTTAAATGCTTTGCTTAGAAAAACAATACTTAATCACCCATTGCAGCCTAAAGGTGAAAAGATAGGCTACTACAGAAACTCATATACATTACCAATCAATGTCACATAGCTGATCCTTAGAATTTAGAAACAATACTTAAAATTGACATTTCTGCTGACTCTTTGGGAACAGGGTTCCATATAGCGTAGTTTTTCTTTCTTTTGTTTTGTTGTTATACCTTTTAGCTGCTTTAGCTTTGTAACAAAATAAAAAGACATTGTTTTGCATGGCTTGGATTCGTAGTTTCATTTCAAACTTTACTTTTCACTATGTCATCGCTGCTCAAAAACATTTAATAAATTTGTAGTATATTTTCGGATGATATAAATTGATAAGAAGTTGGAAGTATATTTTTAGACAACTTAAAATTGATATTCCTCATGTAAATCCGAACTTGTTGGGCTGGAAAACGTTTTTCCCTGTAATTCCACTCATGTTTTTATTCATATTTTATTTTGTCTATGGGATGCCCCTCTTGTTCATTTTTTTAATACTGTAGACATAAAGAATGAAAATAAAATATTTTGACAGCCTGTACCAAAAAAGAAATAATAATAATTGGGCAGCCATTTTCTTATGTCAGAATACAAAAGAATTGAGATTATCTGCTTAAAATTCATTGCGAAATAGAAGAACACATGGAGAACTTAAAGAATGCAAAGGTTTTGCCATTTATGTTGATGGAATACAATAATAACACTAACATCGTATAATTGACAAATGAAATCTAAAGAAAAACTGAAATTTCTGATACGATCCACAACAGAAACCTCACTCTCACTCAAATTATGATACAACTGCATATATAATATCTAACAAATCATGTCCACCTTCAAGTCCTAGAATTCACTACAGATTCCTCTGTATCCTTTTTCCTCAATTTGAGTACCTTGGACCAAAAGCCATCTTTCTTTCTTCCTCTACCTCCACCAACATCCCTCTCCCTGACTCGGTTCCTCGAAACAACGGCAAGCGACTTGCTCTTCTTCAAGTTCAACGCATGATTAAAGCTTATCATACAAGAAGCAGTACTGGTCGCTTGTGAAGCATTCCGGCGAAAGCGTCTACTACGATGAGCTGACGACCCATGATTTGTTGAGGCATCATCAGTAGGTTGAGGAGAAGCAGGAGAAGAAGGAGAGCAATAGTAGAGAGAATCAATAGGGTTCTTGGTGTATAGGTTTGAGAGTTTGTCTCTTAAACAAGAGGAACAAACACCTGGTAATTGTTTATCATTTGGATGTTCTTTGCACCTTACTCTTGTTGCTTCTAATTCGCACCACTTCATCTGATTCATTATTGCTAACTTTTTTGATGGGATACGTAAATCCTCGTGTGTATTGTTTATTTATACAACATTGGTCAAAGAAATAATGTGTTGAATACTTGAAATGCATTAATAATACAAAAGACGATGACCTCGAAGGTTCCTGTTTTTCTAATATTGCTGCGTTTAATTTCATTAAACTAAATGATTTTTTTATTATTATTCCCGTCAGGATATGAAAACTGTATATATAAGAACGAGATTATTGTGTTACGTCTGCGTTCAATGTAATTCATCTACTTGATTTTGTTTTTTAAAAGATAATCTCAAACGAAATCTGTAATTGAAAGTCACATGCAAACAGACCAATGAAAAAAAAAAAAAAAATTGAATTAATCAAACCCATGAAAATTTAGTAGTAGTAGGCTAGTAGCGTTTTACATAATAATTTTTTTTTGTCAAGTAATAATTCCTTAAAAAAAAATAATAGTAATAATATCATTATGATAATTAAATGTTAGTAACACTCTCTTTTGAACACTCTCTTATTAGTTTAAATCATTGTGCATCTACACTTTGAAAATTGAACCCACACAAACTAGTGGGACATACATTAATTTCATCCAATGAAAGAGTGAGTGCTAGAGAGAGTGTTGAAAAATGAGTGTTGCTAGCATTCCTCTTGAAAATAATACTAATAATGTCATTATGTTTTTGCCTATATACGTTTGAAGATTTTTTTTGCCATCGATTAGAAGAACAAGTTTCCCTCGAAAAAAGAAGAACAAGTTTTTTCTTTTTTTGTTAAAAAAAAAAAATTGTGTATGACTATGTAGGTTCAATAACGTGTATGTATGTATGTATTATTATAGAGAATGGAACGATGGTCTTTAAATTTTCTTTATGCTTCTTTAAAAAAAAATTGTGGTGGTCGAGATTTAAACCTCGAATCTTGCACATATTATGTATTGTTCCTACCAATCGAGTTAAGCTCACGAGAACCTACTTTATTTTTTTATAAATAGGCTAACTCACTTTATAATGTTGTATGAGTATATCCTTAAAAAAAAAATGTTGTATGAGACAAAGTAGGAAAAAAAAGCTCGTGAAATGTTCATGCCTAAATATTTGCATGTTCTTTTACTATCTTTGTAGTGCACTTGTGTGTGTCCGTGTGTCTTCCGTCAAATATCTTTGGGCGTGTGGATAAATGCTTAACGTGTACGGTTAGTGAATAATAATACGTATTTGATTAATTGACAATTTTGATCAGAAAGGATTGTCTCCTTGTCAATATTACAACTTGCTCCTTCAAATTGATGAAGTCACAAATTCAAACTTAGAACAGTATTCCATGATCACACACTTATCTCCACATACTAGGTCAGTTTATAATTTACTAAGTTCCATGAAATTTTTAAAATTATGGAAGGGGAAATTTTATTAATAACATTGAATAACCATATTGCTACTATCACATGGGAAATTCGAATTTTCTTGAGCATTGAGCTGATACCTCTTGAACAATTAAGATAAACTTAATATTAACCTATTTAGGTTGGTCTAGTGGTATCGGCTTGGGACTTAGGAGTGTGTTCCTCCTCAAGGTCTCGGGTTCCATTCTCTGGTACTAATTTGGGTGGGCTAATTTAGATTTTTAAAATAAAATAAAAAAACTTAATATTATTAAGTTATGTGAATTTTTGTATAAGTTTATAGGTTATAAATGAGAGATTCCTTCAAAAAAAAATAAAGAGGTTATAAATGAGAGTATGTTTTTGGTACAAATGAGAGGTTTTTTTTTTTTTTTTACAACAAATGAGAGAGTTTTATTTAAAAAGAATCAGAGTTTCTATGGGAAAAAATGAGATACGAAAACTAATTTCATTTATACTATAGATCATTTTTTAAATAACTCCAAATTATTGTAAAATATTTTAATATCTTTTTTACTTTGAGGTTTGTTGATTACTCATTTAAAATTTCAAATTGACACTTAATTAGTTTTTAATTTGAGGCTGTATGTGAGTGTGTATGATTTTCTTTTTCTTTCTGAAATCGATTATTTTAATGTTTTCTGGAAATCAATTATTCATTCGCACGTGTGTCTATTAGTATATTAAGTAGATATAGCATTTTTCATAAAACTTCCTTCAACAACAAAAATCATTTTTCTATTCCTTCAAAAAAAAAAAAACATTTTTCTAAACGACTCACGAGGCGACCGCAGCCTAAACATTTTTGTAGTTTTTTTGAATGGATAAGATAAGATACTTGAGTAATTTATTTATTGAAATATTGAAAATTTAGATCTATGAATGAGAGGCAATCTGAATTCCTTCTTGCCAACGACATGCATCATAAAACCGTTTTTCCAATTGCTTTCTATATGGGTTACAAATAATTATGAATTCCCAGAGCAGCCAAAGCTATCCACACCCAAATATAGCACCTGTATGATTGAAACCACATGAAACTTGCAATGTTTTCACGTCTTCTGCAAAGCAAACTCTTGAGGGATCTATACGATCCACATCACTTCCATGACCTTGAGTTGAAAGCATAAGTTTAATTTACGGGAATTAATCACTTTAGTCTCTGAATGGAAAAGGAGTAGTCACTTTAGTCCCTGAATGCAGAGAAATTGCAAAACAGACTCTGCATGTAGACTTTGTTGATCAATTTCAAAGACTAAAGTGACTAACGAGTTTAGATTCAGTGACTAAATTGACTAACTGAGTCTGCATTCAGGACTAAATTGACTAATAGAGTCTACATTCATGGACTATTTTACAATTTATCTGTATTCAGTGACTAAACTGATGACTCATTTCCTATTTAAGGACTAAATGACTAATCTTCCATTATAGTGCTGCAGTGCAGTGCAGGAAATTGTGTACTTTCCAAAATCAAAAGCAAGAAACTAATCAAATTCATTTAGGTAATGCACATGGCCCACTAATCAAACTGACCACACCCCTAAGCAAATGTGACTCTAAATTAATATGAAGAAAGTTTCCAAGTCTATGGGCAGGCGATTTTATTTGAAAAAACGTGATTAATTCTAAAATGTGTTAACCCATTTGGGTTGACCTAGTGGTATTAGTTTGGGATATGGGAGTGTGCTCCTCCTCGAGGTCTCAGATTCGATTCTCTCTAGTATCAATTTAGGTGAACTAATTTAGCTTATTCACAAAAAAAAATTCTAAAATGTCTTACTATTCTAAATAAATTTTGTCCTTGTTGTGGTAATATGATGATGAGATAGTACTTCATGTACTTTGTGATTATGTGCAGCATCTTGGGGTATAGACTAGACTTGTGCTTCGAGATTTGATAACTAATTTATTTTTCTTTTTTTAGTGTGGGGAATTGGTTTTCAAAAACCATAGTAAAAGATTGAACGGAGTTTTCAATTCTAGATGGCCGACAACATTCATGATTACCTGATAACATTTGAGGATTTGAAGAAACAAAAGCTAATTTTGAAGAATGGTTTCGAAGACCGGATAATCCAACTTATGTAATCAAAAAAAAATTCAAGGCCATTGAAGAAGTCTCTTAAGATCTTGCAAAACAATCCTTAGCATAAGGAAACTTTGTATATTGGCTGGAAGAGAGCTTTAGATGGTTAGGTTAAACTCAACTGTGATGGAGCATATAAAGGTAATGAGGAGCTTTCTGGGTGTGGTCTAATGGAAGATGGATTAAGAGTTTTAGTCGCAAAATTGGAACTTGTGATGTTCTACATGCTGAGATGTGAGGTATTTATCTGGGACTTGATATGGCTTAGAATGGGTTTTTTTCTCACATGGTTGTTTAGATTGACTCGAAGGTGCTTATTGATATGATTACCAACAATTGTAAGATCAACGGAATTCTCCCTTCTTTGGTTCAACACATTCAGGAGATCCTTCAATGACAGGTTATCCACACTTGGCATGAAGGCAACAAATGTGTTCTAGCAAATTTTATCCTACCTTTGAATTTTAGAATATGTAAGTTTTGGAGTCTTCCCCTAGTAAACTTCAATGTCTCATATTTCATGTTTATTTTATCCTTTCTTATTTCTTTCCCTCCTCCCCGCGTCTTGATTCCTCACTTTTTATAAAGAGACGGGTGATATATGTAATGCTACACCTCTAGTTATTCAATCTTACCCCATTTTAGACTGGTTGACCTGTTTTGCCATCTCTAATCACATATGTGTCCTTTAACTATGGCTCAAAAGATTGAAATGGAGTATTCCAAAATATTTGAGAAAAATGTTCAAAGTTCAAGCGCTATATTCTTCTTCTATTCTGTTTATAAAATTAAACTATATCTTCTATTACATATACTAACAATTAATATTCATTTATTTATAATTTTATAAACAAAAAAGATATGCATGTCTCTGGAAATCAAAGGCCTGCCATTGGAGACTGAAGAAGCATATATACCTCGGTGTTTAGCAGCATCAGCAAGTTTGATGTGTCAATAATAACACTCAAATCGAGCAGTGCTTTTTTTTTTCTTTTCTGAAAAGAAATACTTGATCGGAAGTCAAGGCAATATTTGAGAAGTTCAAGAAAATAAAAATTAATATAAGAAAATTTTCAAAAAAAAAAAATTGGTCTTATTTATAAGAAAATATCACAACTTTTAAGGTATAGTTATTATTTAAAAGACTTTTTTATCCCTCATTTAATGAATGTATTTTTAATATTAGTGAATGTATTTATTGTTTCACAACATTCTATAAAGGTATATTTGTAAAAATGTTTAAAATGTTACAACAATTAATGATAACATTGGTTTTGATATTTTTTTTATTTTTCTTCTAATAATATGAAGAATTATCTATTTGTAGATGAAAAAAATAAATATATTAGTAGGAACCTCTCTCTTCTCCCCTTCTCAAACCCTAGTCGTCACCCCCTTCTTCTTCTTCTTTTTAGAGGGGTGATCTTTGGGTCCGAATTGTTTTTCCTTCTATCCTAATTGAATAAGTGATTTCACATATTTTCTGTTTTCTTTCGTTTGTTTTTGTGATCTCGTCGTCTCTGAACGACTCTGTTTGTTTTGATTTCCCGTCTTTGCGCGGTGTGTTTTTGATTTCCCGTCTTAGTGCGGTGTTTATTTGATTCAGGTTGAAAGATTAGCTTTGAGCAAGTGCAGATCTGATCAATGACAATGATTTTGGCGTCGTCAACGTTGCAGATCCGGAGACATGAGTATTCGGCAGACATAAATATAGTCATATTAGTCATATTTGTAGGCATGGATGATGTGAGTTTGTTCACAGATTCATCCTTTTTGTTTTTAGCGAATTTAAATTTGTATTGTATCGATTTACTCTATCAATTTGAATGAATGAATATCGTTTACTTTTGTCAAAAAAAAAATCTATTTGTAGATCACCTTTAAAGATTTTTTTTGCTATAAATGTACTATCAGATTCATGTTACATCATCTGTCACAATGGAATTGTGATTTTGAATGTTAAACTTCCAATGTAGCTGTTTTAATTTGTGTTTGCCCATATATTAGTTTATGGGTTAAATATGTTTTTGATCCTTACATTTTGTGCAATTTTGAAAATAGTCTCTACATTTTAAAAAATGTTTTTAAAATCCCCACATTTTTGCTCCGTTACTGCAATTGGTCTCTGCCGTCAATTTTGTATCCAGTCAGCAAACAGAATAGTGATGTGGCAAAAAAAATATTTTACTTTTAAAATGGATTGGGAATGGGTAAAATAGGACCCGACCCATGCATTTAACACGTTACAAAGAACCCATTTTCCAGGACTTCGCGTCTTCACCCTTCATCACTCTCTCTTCAGCTTGTTGTTTTCCGCCGTGCGTCACCATCCTCCAACACCCACCACTGCTCGCCACCAACTCTCCTTAGAGCATCTCAGATTCGTTTCATTACCCGTATCACAACCCATCTCCCTTCAATGACCCTTTTGTCCGTCGCGTCGTTGTCGTTCTGTAATTGCCACCATCCCTTTCGCCGCAAACTTTGTTCAGAGCACTTTCGATTTTCGTTCCTCTATTCTCGTTTGATTGGTTCGCATATTGGATTTTTCGGTAAATATGGAAGAAGATTTGATTTTGATTTTGATTTTAATATCTTGATTTCTTGCAAATTGAATTGAAATTGGAAGTTGAAGGAGGAAAAGTGAGAGGCAACATGCATTGTGGTTTTTATGGGTTTATGAAATAGCAACAACAAAGGAAAAAAATCGTGGCTGAACTTGATGGAAAGGAAGGGGAATTAGGGTTTTCTCTCTCTTCATTTTCATGGTTTTTTTCTGTAGATTTTGAAGGTGGAAGCAATGGAGTTGCATGAGAGAAGATGAAGACAGAGGGAGTGATGTGGTGGTGGTAGCTGATGGTGAAGGAAGGTGAAGGAAATGTGAAGGAAGGAGAAGGAACATGAAGACTACATGTTTTTTGATTATTTTTTTATTGTTTTATTTAATAAATAAAAAAATATTAAAATTTTAATTTAAATAATATTTGACATATGGTATCCCATGTCATTAATTAGGCCACGTGGCATCCTAGGGTTGTCCATGTGGCAACTTCTGTTTGCCCGGACAACAAAATTTGACGTCAAGGACTAATTGTAGTAACGAAGTAAAAATGTAGGGATATTAAAAACATTTTTTGAAATGTAAAGGCTACTCTTTAAAGTTGCGTAAAATGTAGGGACCAATAACATATTTAATCCTTAGTTTATTAATAAAAAAATCTTATAAAAATACAATCAAATTCATGTTTAAGTTTGATGGTTGGGCGAGTCTAGGAGTGTTGGAAGCAGCAAGCTAAATGATGAGTCTTTAAAAAAAATGATGAGAACCATCAAGAGATATTGCAATAAATCTTCTTTCAAAACATTGAGCATGATTCACCATTCTTGTATATATTTCATCTAGTTCATTCATGGACAACGTGTGATTAATTAATTACTCACATATAAGTTTCAACAATTTTATCTTCAAGTGTGATCGAGTTTTCTACATCACTATATTTACACTATCGTTACAAACTCAACAAAATACGCCTTCCAACTATATTATTGAGAAGACTTTTGACCCAGCGTATAATTATTAATGAACTAATAATCAACGAGGTTATGTCCCATTTTGATGTTTAACATGATGTTTTATTGAATTTAACTTCAAAATTATATCAAATTTCAATATTGTTTATAATAATACATTTAAATAGGCATGATATAAACCGAAATAAATCAATCTCAGGTTTTTTCTTGCTTGCAACATGTTTTTTTTAGTTAAGTAGGGTCTTGAAAAAGTCTTTATCCTTTTGATTTTGAATAGTATAAAAAGAAACAATGGCCTAGCACAGGCTTGTTGTAGGCTCATGTCATTCAGTTTGACATATTTCCACCTCGAGTTGTTAGCACATGATTTGGCAAGTAATTTGGAATCTTGTTATATTTCGATTAAAAATTGAATTTAATTAGTCGGAGTAATGCTGTACTAATGTTCTTTGTTGTGAGAACATAATGAATCATGCTACCTTAGGTGTAACCTGCCTGGAAAACCTAAAATAAAGAGGACAAATGACAGGGAAAATAGGGGATAATTTAATCTGTAATTGAGGAGGATTAGCAAAAGCGGCAATATAAAACACAAAGCAAATCGGGTTTTGAAAAATAAAACAAACAAACAATGTGAAACACTGAAGTGGGAGAAAGTGGAAAAAGATAAAAGAGATTTTGTGCTAGCAGTATACAATAAATAAATTGCAGGGAAGACAGAAAAATCCTGTAGTAATGATGTATATGCAAGTTCTTTTTTGTTGACAAAAATGCAATTGTGTCCAAGTTATATAATTTAAATCCGACAAACATTTCAAAATATTCTTAATTTTATTGCTGGAGAAACGGTCTTGAATTTTATTGTTAGAGAAATAGGCCTTGTGGATGAGATTCAAGATTTGATTCTCTTAAACAATTAGTCTTTAATTAAGATCATTAGTCATTTGAATTTAGTCATTTGGAAAAGTATTTTAACAAATGACAATAGTAATTGTTGTTGAATTTGAAAATTAGTCTCATGATTGGTTGTAAACTCTTAATCATGATTTCATTTGCGCTTCAAACGATTACGTTAAAAAATGAACCATATTTGTGGGTTCAAATACTCTTTCAAAGAGTATTAACTACGATGTTGATTTTTTAAGTACGATGTTGAATTTCAAAATTAAATTAGCATTGGAATATAAATTCATGATATTAAAATTTAAAATTGAAATTTCTAATATTCATGACATGAAATGAAATTTTAGTTCCAAATTCACAATTTTATAGAAACTATAAAACTTCAAAACTTCCCTTAAAGAAGAAACTAAATTTTCTATCATATCAATTGTGGTGGGCTAATCCATACACATTAAATGAGTCTTGTAAATGAAGGTGGAATTAGACTCATCAGTTTAATCGAATACCGAATTTTTAAAACAAAAAATATATATTTCTTTTTAAAGAAAACTAAATTATAGATAGAGATGAGATAAAGATAGTTTTGATGAAGAGGGATCCAAATCTAAATTTGAGAATGGACAAAGATATATGAATATTATGTTGTAGGTTAAGTGCAGAAATTCTTCACAATGGTAGGTGGGTGGATCATCAAGAATGGTAAGAGTCCAAACAAGGAACTATACACTCTCCCGTCATTCAGCTTCCGGGTTTGTTCTTATTTCTACGCGACTGGGACAAGTTTGAAAATGACACGTTCCATGTACCCATGGTATGGGACCCATACATCACATGGCTCTACCAATATGAGAATCAAAGCAAACAGAGAAAGGATGACCCACATGTATTGTATTGTAGGACCATGTTCTTGTTCTCTCCTATCTCATATCACAAGTTTTTCTTCTCTGCTGCTGCCGCATCTACTCTAGCAATAATAAATAGTCTACTTTAATTTGGATTCTCTTAGATGAAAAAAAAAATTACAAGATATTTTTTTATCTAATAAGTCAATTTTGTAAAGATTAAGTTCAACTCAATTCAAATTTAAAGATGGTAAATTGATAATAATGTCTATCCAAGATTCGTTGACCGTCCAACATCGGACAATTCGAGTGCATTTATTTTTTTAGGGAAATTCAATTGCATATTGAGATGTTAAGACTTAAGAGTCTGAAATCATATGAAATATCAACAAGGACCCTTAGCAATGTCAAATATAAACCTAGGTTCCCAATATCCAACATTGGATGTTTATTTGCCTGTGTTTGCTCCAACCAAAGTCGGGGAGTCCATTGTAACAAACGCAGCATATCAAGTTGCAGAAACATGGATGCTTCTCAAGTCCTCTTGGGATGCCCAAAAGTAAAAATCGTGGACGGCAGGATTCGAACCTGCGCGGGCAAAGCCCACATGATTTCTAGTCATGCCCGATAACCACTCCGGCACGTCCACATTTGATATACAAACAAAATTCATAAAAGTCATAAATGATAGTGTCATCATAACGATTTTCAAAATTGAGTTAATTTGGATCAAAGGGTCTCTTGATTTTTAAAGTGTGAGCATTAATCTATGGTAGCTTGTTTTAGAAATTTTTCAACCCACATATAACTCCTTTGAAATTTTAACCGATAACGAGTCTCCCTTGATACAAGGTTTCAAGAGCTGGGTATCATGGACATCAATTGTGTTGCGTAACTCTGGACTGAAGGTACATCTTTGCATAGTTAACTGTGAAGGAACATCCTTGAAAGCACGATGGAGGATCATAGAAGATGAATTTCAACAACAAAATTTGATGCATAACAATGACTGATCAACAACCCAAGTGTTGGCGATGTAAGAACACGCACAAAACCTCTCCTTTGATGAGTAGGAGAACCTCAAAAGAATAGGGTGAATGCCCATGTCAAAGGCCGTGCATAGGTCAAGGAGTCGCGGTGTCAAGCTTTTCTTGTCAATATTGGCATAGCAAAAATGCGCAAAGGCGAATGAGTCAAAGGAAACCACGGGGATGAGGAGCAACAGCCTGTGAAGAAGGGAAGACACCGCAATCCTAGTGGTGTATGTTGTGCAGCAGCTTAGGGTTTTTCGAAAATGAGGGTTTTTTCGTGGCTCTTCAGTGAAAAACTTTATGCACCTTTTATATTTCAAGTAAAATTTGAGCTATTTACCACTAAGCTAAAGAACCGAATTATTTTTCAAGTTAAATTTGAACTTTATTAATTTTAACAGTAAACTAAAAGAAAGATAAAAGCAAATTTTGATGCTTGAATTAAAAAAAAATGTACAGCATGGATTTTCATTATTACCACTTAGTAATTATTCATATCATACCATACCAGAGCCATAATCAACCTTAATCCCCAAACCATCCTTGTAGCTGCCACAAGCAGCCTTCCCCAACCCTTCTGTTCTTTTTCTTCACATGCAACAACTCATAGCCATAGTTTTGTTACCTTTGATGTCCAAACCAGCCATTTTTTTACAAAGATATTGAGTTATACCTTCTTCCATAAAAACCTTGCAACATCTCTTAAAGAAATTATTTCTTTTCACATTAAAATTCTTAACCTTTTTGTTGCTTTTAATTTTAACTCCACTGGTCAGGACAGTACCATTGTAGGGTTGGAGCTTGTTCGTCCGAGAAAAAATTGCACGCCTCATCCGCACTTAAGAAATTGTGCTCCTCCATCTTCACATGATAAGATTTCTGGTACTGGAAACAATTCATGGAGGAAGATTCAGGAGACAACAAAAGGTGCTGCTGACTTTGAAGGACCCCGGAGGAAGAAATTGCGCTAGAGTCGCTGTCCGAAGAACCGTCTTTCAAGTCTACCGGAAAGAGTGAAGAAGTTTCACCAATACCAACATCATTGTTGTTGATTATGCAGTCATAATCCAAGTGATCTTTGGATTCTGAACTAGGAATTGATGTTTCTGAAGATGGGTTATGCTTGTCTTCATCACAAGATTCAAGCATGGTTAACTCCTCCTTCACCAAAACATTGATTGTGCTTTTTTCTTCTTCTCCAAGCTTTGATTTCAATTCCTTAATCTGCAAATACAACAAATTAATCACTCACTTTCGATAATTAACTTGAAATTTATGATACATTTTTTCCTAAAAAAGGTTAAATACTTGCCCACAATTGAGTTTGGCATAATCACATGAGCGCATAGCTTCACAAATTCACGATGCCAGAGTGATTTTGCTAAATTTACTGCCAATCCAAACATTCACTAAATAACCAGCTTAAAAATCTTTGGATTGATTTATTATAGCTTAGACACAAGTGCTTGTGCGACTTTAAAAGAGTGCTTAGAAAAACAACTTCTAAATAAGTCATAAGTTGTTCTTAGCTTATTTACACAAGCTCTTCAGAATAAATTATGAAAACAACTTATAACTTACATGAAAATACTTTGACTATTGACTTAATTTGATCTTGTATTATAATAATAGCTTATTCACAAGTACTTATATGATAAGTGATTATGATATAAATGCTTAATTAAGTTGTTATTGCACTTATAATTTCAGAAACTAAATTACATAGTTAAGTTACTACTGTGGATTATGGATGTTTATACCTCCTTGTTAAAAGCTTTGTTATCTTGAGCAATTGCATCAAACTTGAGCTTAAGAGCATCATAATTAGCTTTAAGAACACCATAATCTCTTTCCAACTGTTTAGTCTTCCATCTTGCTCTCCTGTTTTGGAACCAAACAGCTACTTGTCTAGGCTGCAACCCAAGTTCAATGGCAAGCTTCTCTTTCCTTTCAGGTTCAAGCTTGTTTTCTACCTCAAAGTTTTTCTCCAAAGCCTTAACTTGATCCACTCTTAGTCTACGTTTCTTCTCAGAATGATGACCAGTTTCTTCAACACACCCTTCCTCCTCAAATCCATCCAACATCATTGATTGAAACTCCATACCATACACATGTTTGTTCCTTGGACTATGTTCCTCTACATCAATGCAAAAAAAAAAACATAAGTATACAAATAATAATAGTAAGTAGTAACATAATTACTATAACCAACGTAAAAGTAAAAAAACATGGTACCTTCTAAAAATAGAAAGAAAGAAAAAAACACAAACATAGATCTATGTCTGAAATTAATGGTTAACCTGTTGATGGAGAGATTGTGATGAGAGGAGTTGAAGAAGAATCTGAGGTGTTGTTGAGTCTCTTCATGAGTGAAAATAGGATCTTATATAAAATCTAGAAGAAACTAGCTAGTACTAGTAGTAGCTACTCTTTTGATCCTTATTAACAACGTTAGTGAATGTTTTTTCACATGTTCATGTTTTTTCACAACTTCTCCTACTTCATCCATCAAACAATTCATACACATAGGAAAAATCCCACAATTAAACTTATAAACTTACTTCAATACTATAAACAATAATATTAAAAAAAAAACACAAATCTCAATGTTCTCTTATCTTATCCTTCTTTTAACACAGTAAAATTAGTATTATTATTATTACTATTATTACTATGGTATAGACGTAAAATAGTGTAAATGAAATTACAAGACTATAATGGAGGGAGATTGATTAGAGCAAAAGATGTGAACCAGCGGGGTTCTCAATAGCACAATGTTTATTATATAGTAAACCCAAGTGGGGTTAGAATGTGACTTGGGTTAGATGAAGCGTTACCATAGTTAGATAGATAGCATTGAAATGAACCCAAATTCAAGCCAAATGCAAATGTTGGAGACCGGTTGTGTCCGGTGGTGCTTCGGTTTTTCGACCGTTTGTTTAGTAACGGTGTTATTTTTATGGGGCTATAGACTAGATAGAGGCTAACAAGGGTGTCCAATTAAGTCAACAAATCATTTTGTTAAGAGAGTAAAGCCAATAAAGTTAATTGTTGATGGATTAGTAATGATGGATTAGAAATTATTGGAAGGAAAAAAAAAACTAGTAGTAATAATTGTTTATTTACAAATAATTGTTTATTTACGACGGGTCTTAACGAGTGTCTTTGGGATGAGAAATGATATTTGAACAACCATTTTTGACAACTTTTGTAACAATTTTCTCTCTCGTACTCACATTATCTTTTTATTTTCTCTCTCTATTGCTTTGATTTTTGTGTCAATACCTCACTTCCTTTGTAAAATTTTGGTTGTCACAAAAGTTGTCACATATATGGATATTCAAATAACACAACTCCTTTGGGATATTCTTTAAAGATTTTAAAATAAGAAATTATTATTTAAGAAATTCAAATATTTCGATTGTACTGATAGCACAAACTCTTATAAAAGAATTATCATTTAAAATTTTTAAAAAGCACTCGTTAACATTTTTCATTTATTGAAAGACGAGATACTCATTCAAATTAGTAGAGCTAATCAGATTCAAGCACAAATTTAGAGCATTCAAGTTGATAATATAAAACGGTAAAATGCATGTAAATATTGTGATTAAATTAAAATGATTAGAATCATGTCTATGAGTCCACAACATTGACGACCAAGTGATTGATTATAAAAGAGAAAAAAGATGTAGAGGATGGTTCTAATAAATGAATAAGAAGAGAAAACCTAGAAAGGAGGTGAAACTTATCTCTAATCAAACATCTAATGCTGGTATTAGTTATTTTTCTCTAACAACAAAAAAAAAAAATATTGATCTCCTTTCAAAAAATAAAAATCTTCCTATTACATGCCTTATTTATTGTATTATAAGAAGAGAAAACCTAGAAAGGAGGTGAAGCTTATCTCTAATCAAACATCTAACACTGGTATTAGTTATTTTTCTCTAACAACAACAAAAAGAATATGGGTCTTGTTAACGAGTGTTTTCGGAGCACTCTTTAAGCATCCTATATTTAGTAATTATTCTCTTAAGAAGTCAACTATTACAATTTTCAATGCATTCAATACACAACTTTTCATTAAAAACGTACTATTTAAAATGTTTAAAGAGCGTCTCAGAGGCACTCGTCAACATTTTCCAAAAAATATTAATCTCCTTTCAAAAAATAAAAATCTTCCTATTACATGCCTTATTTATTGTATTTTAACTTGATTTTAAGGAGGACAAAAGTGATTTTAGTGAAAAATTCTCAAACATTTTAGATTTAATCTCATGCTTCTAGAATAAATTTTATCTTTCTTTAATAAAAGAAACTAAACATGCACAAAGTGATATTTATTTCTGCTATATATATTGGTGCTACACAAACATGAAACACGTCAATGGGTGCACAAAATAAGTCGTTTTGTACTTACACATTAGCTGCATATACTGCCTTTGCTGATACATGTGTAACCACAAGAAGAAAACATTTATTGAGGATGGATATCTATATAACAATCAACCAGCCAGTTAAAGAAAACAACTTTAGATAAAGCATAAAGACAACAATATTAGTGAAAAAGATTGTGGTACATTGTGTTTCGGGAAAAAGGATAGTAGTACAATGAAACATTTACTTCAAGGCTCAAGATGTGAATATATAACAAAATATAATAGCTGAGTATGGTTAAACTTAAAAACATAAATTTTAAATACTTGTCAAAAGTATTAACAAGAATATGTTTGATCATAATCATGCTACTAGTTATTGCTGTAAAACAATCCTAAATAATGTGCTCAACAAGACATTCATCAAACTTGAAACTAGGATTACAATATCGACAAGGAGTGTACAAATTGTTATCAATCAGTACACTAGGCATAACAAGTTGACAGTAATTTGTTTCAATTCATTAACTGAAATAAAATGTATTTGAAAAAACCAAAAATTTGTTAGGGATGAAACTATTACAATGGTAGTTGGCAGACACGTTTTGGTCCTCTTGAATCTGAAATTGCTTGTTTTACATTGCAAAGGAAACCCACCAAATTGTCACATCGAAATTAATCATATGAAACACTCGTCGACGTACCTAAAACCGTGGTACACATATAGACTCTAGCTAGTTGCCAAGATTAAACCGCAAACTATGGCAAATAAGTTTGTGGGATTAAAGTTAAGTTGTTTGGTAAGAGTTTTCTCTCACAAGTTTATAGTGTATCTTTTCGAAGACAATTTTCGCTTTGAATGAGATATAACGTGAACATAAATGTATGTGTGGGGTGGGGGAGACTTCTCTTTACAAACTCAACTCAAATTCTAAATAATAATAATAATAAACCTACTTATAATTGGCTTGTTCATCTCGACTATGAAGTCACCGTTATTGAACTACTCGGACTTCATATATTATTCATTTATGAGCGTAAAGTAAGGGTGTTAAAAACATTACATTAAATAAAATATGAGATGAATATAAGTTTATAACTAAGGTAGTCCAAGATCACAAGTTCATAACTATCTTTCAGATGTTATTTCAATTAACATTACATTTTCTCTCATTTTTACCTCAATATCTTGATTGGAATTTTTTTAATATGAATTAACAAATCTATTACTACTTAGCAAGAAACTAATTTATCATTTATAACAATGTTTATGTTGAGCTAGATAGATGTGTATGTGCCCCATTCTAATGTGTCCTATCTTAACAATTGAACAAGGTCTTTTCTGAAACAGATGCCGAGCAGTGACAGGCAGGCATGGATGGGAGGGAAAGACAGATTCAGCATAAAAGTAGGACCCATCACTCGTCATCACTGACTGGTGGAGCCCACTGACAAAGTTAAACAATACAAATGTGACAACTTTTATATGAAATGGGACCCAATTTTTCTAAAACGACAAAAACACGTGTGAGGTGGGCTCATCATCATCATAGTTATAAAAGTAAGAGTACTACAAATTTAACTCATGAAAAGTCACTGTTCTCTTCTGATCAGTTGTGTGTGAAAACAGAACATGTGCCATGTGATGTGGGGGTCTTGATCGCAAATTTTCATAAAATACTATTATTTTATGGGAAATGTGTTAAAAGCGATATATGGAGAAATGTTATCTAGAAATCTTTTATTGTCCAAAACTCTATAAATAAATATCATATGAATATTATTTTCTCTTTTCAATTTATTATTTCTATATCTTTTATTATCACATCAATAGTTATCAATTTATTATTTCAGTCTTTTTTTTTAATAAATTATTTGTATATCTTTTATTATCACATCAATAGTTATAACGGTCACTTTACTTCCTAACGATTAGTCACAATAATCTCTCAATATATCAAAATTTTAAAATAGTCTTTGATTGTAGATTTTGTTAGTCAGAATAATTTCTTCATTAATATTAACATATTAGTTCTTCAATATACTTACTTATTGTTATATTCGTCTTTATAAGTATTTACTTATTGTCATTTCAATCCATATATAAGAAGAGTTATTATAAAAATTGAGAGACTATTTTAGCGTGAGAAACTATTTTGACCAAGAAAGAGCACAATCAGGGACTAATTTAAAATTTTGATAGATTAAAGGACTAGTGTGACTAATCATTACACATTCATGGACGAAAGTGACAATTACCTCTTATAAATTATCTATTGTCATATGAATTATCAAATTGTTGTTGATTTTTAGATGTTTGAATAACATTTATCTTTTTAACGAGAAATTGTGTGTTCATAAGATCAAGTCTAACATGTTAAAACTGTTGTGTGCAAGTGTGAGTTATATGTCCCACATCGAATAGAAAACTGGAGGTTGAATATTTTATAAGTGAGAGAATCAATAAACTCATTTTCTTAAGGTGTGTTTGTTTTATAAGAGAAATTGTGAAGAGAGAAATATGTAAGAGAGAGTATCAAAAGAGATAAAAAGGTGAAAAATAGAGTAGATTTGATAAGTTGTTTGGTATAAAAGAAAGATGAATGAAATAGAGAAGAGAAAAGTGTTGATTATAACAAAAAGTACAAAAATACCCTTCAGATAAAAAAAATCTCACATTAAAATAATTTAATTAATTCAATCACTTAATTTAATTATGAGCAGGTTAAATAATTGAAATAATTTAACTGATTATTATATTACTTAATAAATTAATTAATTTTTAATTAAAATGATTTCATTGTTTTATTATTAATTTATTTTAGTAATTTAATATTTTAATTTTATTAGACCAACTCAACAACTTCCCCTTTCCTACCTCTCCATAAAAAAAACTTCCCTCTTCCTAAAACCCACGAGTAAAAAATTTAGATTACTCATCTCTAATTTACTTTTTGATTTTATCAATTAATTGGTAACTCACACCACACAAAAAAAAAATCACACCAGACAACAACCCATTTGGTTGTTCCACTTCATCATCTACATTTACATATTAATTGAAAAACCCTCCGAAACAATTTAAACTCGGCTTCTCATATTTTGTCAAAAGAAAAAAGAAAAGAAAAAATCTTCTCGTGTACTTCGTCTTATATATTACAATTTCGTTTTTAGAAACAAAGAAAGGTGAATTCTAGGGCGAGGGTTTAACTAATTCCCTCACCTAAAATTTGAGTGGACCACAATTAAAAATCATTAGATGAAGAAACTTATGAGATGGTATCATGTGGCAGCCACACTAGATTGAACCCCATAACTTCATTCTTTCTTTTCTCTCCCACTTATCACCTCTTACCCTCCCCACTCTTTTGTCACGGTGGTTCTCTGCCAAGTGCCACCCTTCCACCTTTGTCAAAGTATATCTTAATTAATGCTAATTAACCGCTGCAGGTTTTCTCTCCTTATTTGTAACCACCATCTCCCATCCTCTTAACCTTCTATTTGCAAACATCTAGAACACCCGAAAATCACCAACACAACCATGGCAATTTTTATTAAAATGGAATTGAAGCCCCGTGACATAGCCACAAGGCCCACAACCTCCAGAACATTAGTTCAGACTTCAAATGTTAAAGGAATAAAGCTCCACTTTGGCCAACACTTTTTCATGCTCTTTTGACAATTGTGTTTTTTATGGGATAGTTCTTCTAAAGGGGAATTAGTTACTTTAGTCCCTGAATATGAAAGGAGTAGTCACTTTAGTCAATGAATGTTAAGAAATTGTAAAACAGTCCCTGAATGTGGACTTTGTTAGTCAATTTCAAGGACTAAAGTGACTAACGGAGTCTACATTCAGGGACTAAATTGACTAACGGAGTCTGCATTCAAGGACTAAATTGACTAGCAGAGTCTACATGCAAGGACTATTTTGCAATTTATTTGCATTCAGGGACTAAAGTGACTAATCTCCCTCTTCTAAACGTTGATGAAGTTCGATGTGTTCACTCACTGTTACCACCTTATCTTTCAATCATATGATTTTGATTTTTGTATCACTTAATTTTTTATTTTTCAAGTTTATACGTTAGAAGAAACATTATAAAATTTAACCTAAATCATAATGGAAAGAAAAAACGTGTAAGGTTTTAGAAATGAAATAAAATGGAGGAATAAAAAGGTGGATTTTAACAGTTAACTGAGTCGATGAATTCCGATAAGCCATGCCATTATGCAATGGCGGTGTTAGGGGAGAGAGAATGTAGATGCAAAGAGGAAAAGATTAGAGATCTGATTCTACGCGGTATCGAATAATGGGTTCACATCACCTTATTTAATCTAATGATTAAAAAAAGTGGTTCACTGATGAGGGACTTAGTTGGACCCTCGCCCTAGAATTCACCATAAAGAAAAAGTTAAAATTGCCAATTACATCATCACCTTCATCGCAATACCTTTCTCTGCACATGGATTGGAACAACTGAGTTTGTATATGTTTCAGCAAATACAATGGATGTTCAGCAAATAAAGAAAAGCTGAGTTTGAATGTGGTAAAAAAAACTAGGTAGGAGACAAGGGCATAGTAGGAATAACATCAAAAAATTGCTTATCTTCCCTCTTTCTCCGCACAAGAGCAAAGAAGAAAAAAAGACGGGACCCATAGGTTTTTTATCTGTCGCAACAATTTCTCTTCTGCTCCAAAGAAAAGAAAGCGTACATTTCTCCCCTTATTCTCTCTACTCTATTTACCTATTTCATGCCTACCAAACAAGCCATTAAGTTTTTGGGTAATAGTGTGGTGTCTCTCGCCTGTGGGGTTGCTCTGCCTGGATGTGGATGGTCCCCCTTGGCTACCTGACCATGGGTGTTCAGGCGACAGGTTTCGTTGTGTGCAGAGACAACGGCGGTACAAGTATAAGTGTGTGCAGTTGAAAGAGCGCCTGTTTGAGGGGTGAGCATGAGGAATTGATGGACCCACACTTAAGGTTTTGGGTAAGAGTGTGGTTCTCTCTGGCTTGTATGGTTGTTCAGCTTGTATGTGCATGGTCCCCCCTGGCTCCTATTGTGACCCAACAAAAAAGTGTTCTGATTTGTGCTAAGGCTTAACATAAGAAGTGTTACAAGTGACTCTTTGCATAAGGTCTGTAGGGACCATGATATGAACCTTTTGCAGGACTGCACGAGAGTAATGACTCATGGAAGGAATATAAACCCTCTCGTCTGGATCAGAGGCCATCTCCTCGTAATATGCTCACAGTTGTGTCCCTTGAGGACTAGAGTTGTTGATATAAAGGAATCCTATATTACACACAGACTTGATTGTCGATGTGTGTACAAGTACACCATCCCATATGTCTGCGGAGAAGGTTGTCGTTGACGCAAATACCCTACTCATAAATCATTCAACGCCATCACCGAGGATCTTAGGTACTGCATGATCAATACAAGAAACCCTTATCCTCAAAATGTCAAATCAAATATTTGTTGATTTTATTTAATTATTTGATCTCTTCCGGCTCATGTGTATGTGAGAGTTTTAGTGCATCGGGCTGAACTTACTCCTTTTTAACACTCTATAACACTCGCATTTTTCCCACGCTAAATAAATATAGATCTCATACTTTAAAAACAAATTTCACATAAAATTATGAAACATAGGATGATTTAACTTAATAAAAGAATGAGTGTTTACGATAACATTAAAAAAAAAGTGTTTCAATATTTCTCATTACATAAACTTTTGCAAAGTATCTTGGAAGACACGTAAAAACAACCAAAGATATGATTGATTTTTTTTTAAAGTTGTATTTAACTCCTTGAATTTTAAAAATCGTTCATTTAAACAAATTATAAAATAATTTTTTTATATTTTTGGTTCTTTAACTTGTATATTTAAGATATTTGCTACAGAAAAGATAAATGAACACAGAAAAAACAAACATTGTTTAGATATCATATTCACTGTTACTTTATACCTACATTTTCAATTTTTTTTTATTTCCTTAACATGTTTCTCCTTCAATCCATCTCTCTCTGTCATCCTCTCTCTCACACGTGCAACCTGCTGTCCACACATCTTGTGACCACCGGCGTCGTCACTTGCAGGTAAACGAAGAAGATATAGCAAGACAGTGTTGCGATCATCGACGTCGTTTTTCTCCGACTTGGTCCTCACCGACATCGTCACTTATAGGTCTGCAAAGAAGATGAAGGAAAAGGCAGTGCTGCAGAGAAGAAGGTCGGCACCGGCGTGGCGGCGAAGATCTTAACAGATCTGAATTCTCGGTGAGGACGATGGTGGTTGAGGAAGGAGAATGCAGCGGTGAGGACAACAGACGGTGGTGTGAGAAGGATGGTGGTGCGGAGAAGAATAGAGAGAAGACAGTGAAGATAACAAGAAGATGGGATGTGGGGATTTTACAAAATTAGCCCTGCTTTATGGTTGAAATGACAAAATTGTCCATAGTGTTGTATTTGTGTCTGATATTTTGTGTCTACTTATCATTTATGTATTTGTTAACATTTGTCTTAATTTATTTATTATGTTTTTCCCTTTTTAGCAGAAAAGTTTTTTGCATGTTTATTTTGGTACAGTTTGTACGTGTTTTTTAAAGGGTTTTGCTAGAAGACATCTTTTATGAAAGTCTCTTTTAGCAAGTTATTCTATGAGCATTTGCTAAAAGACACCAACTAATTTTTATGAAGGTGTCTTTTAGCAAAGTTATAACTAAAAATTGAAAGTCACACCTCGAAATGTGGGTTGCTAAAAGACACCTTCATGGGTGGCTTCTAGCAAAACCTTTTTTAAAATGTGTGTAGTTGGTAGACATTTTAAATATTTCAAAGAAAACACCATGTGCTGTTGTATTGATCTAAGCACCGGCCTCAGCCTATAGGATGGTGGCATTGGTGGGTAACGTATCATCCCTCATGAAAATATTTTTAATAAAATTTAGCAGCTTCATTCAGCAGGATCTAGAGACTGAGGTATATTAGACATGATCCGTACAACTGAAACAAAAATACATGGTGATAAATCAAATCAAGTGGATTAACTTTAATCAATCCTAGCAAATAATCACTTATCACGAACACAATATAGCTAACCCGCATATAGATACATAATCAAGTTATAAAAAAAAGATGAAGAGTGAACATCTGTAAAGCTTCATTTTGTGTTATTGTATTGTATAACCAGACCAACAACGTGCGCCGCTCTCTTCAATCCAAACCCTTTCGATGTAGCCACCATGGATGTTGGTGCGACGAGCGACGGTGGTCCTCCGGACCACCCTTTGCCTCGTTTGGGGTGTCTGAACACCAGAATCGTCGACGGCTCTGCCTTGTGGTGTCGACCGGTGGTCTGGTGTGCCGGTTCTTGAACGTGTTGGTGTGGGCTCGGCCACCACCCGCGTCGGTTTTGGTGCTGGAGCATTCAAAGGTGCTCCATGCCTTTGGTTTTCAAAACCCATAAGGGTAGTTTCGCTCCAGATCCGGTGGTGCAGGTGGTGTTCTGTGAACGACGTTGGTGTTTGTTATCAGATTGCCTCGATGTGTCTCCGTCGTCGTGATGCTCGGTGAATTGCTTTTCCCAACTTTGGTTCCTGGTTTGGCTCCAGATCTGTTGAGATCTGCGGGTCCATAAGTTTTGGATTGTGTCTGCTGTACTGGAGGGTTGCTTTGTTCTGTTTCAAGAAAAAATTAGAATTATGGTTCTTTGTTATACAGGTTTTGCTTCAAAACCTCTTTGTCGTCGTGTTGGACTTTTTGATCTGGTTCGTTGTTTACTGGTTCGTTGGACTCGAAAGGGCTGGTTATGCTGTTGTATTTGGTTGCAGGGGCCGTTGGTTCATGATTTTTTTCGGTGTTGGCCGTTGATTCTTACACCATTAAAAATGTATCCCAGTCATCCTTGATTGACTGGCATGGGACTGTATGGACTCGAAAGAGTTGTTATTGCTTGCTGCCGTTGTTGCAGGGAGTTGATGGTACGTGAAGCGATTCGTGTTGACGATCGATTTATTCGCCAAAGTTTAGACCCTCTTGAATTGTTTAGGGTTAAATCCATTTATGGTTTTTTTTTATGTTTTGCCCACTGGGGTTGTTGACTGGGTCAGGTTTTATGTCCCCCCAGTTTTTATATGTAATTTTTCTCTTTTTTTAATAATATTTATGAGCAATTGGCAACAGATTAGAGTAGGATGCCAACTTAGTTGGGCATTATTCTTTTTTATGTCACTTTGCTCTTGGCTTATCAAGAAAAAAAGAAAAGTATTGGTCTAAGTCATTAAAAAGAAATTAAATTATGTGGACTTTTACATACTCCGTAAGATTTAAGGAAGATGATATTTTCTCATGTAGGGTTGTACGATTTATGTAGACTTTTACCATTAAGGAAGAGGATATATGTCGATATGGGGCCGTTTGGATTAAGCTTATTTTGAGATTATGTAAAACAGTTTATGCAAATAAATAAGTTTGTACTTGTTATTTAGAAGTTTGCCAATGTAGCTTATGAAAAAACTGTTTGTGAAGATATAATTTTCATTAATGAAAACTTATAAATTAATATAAAAGTTTACTTATTTGTATAAGTTATTTTTCATAAGCTAAAAAAATAAGTCAATCCAAAGAGACCCATGCTCAATTCAACGATTCAATTTCTATATGTATTTTATTTAAGTTTATTGTATAACAGTAAATAAAATAGAGTAAATTACACTTTTCTTCCTAGAGAGAAGCTTGAATCACACTATCATCCTCTCTTATCTTAAAAATATACACTCATCTCTCTTGAAAAACAAAATTTATACTCCCCTTTTCTATGAGATGTTTGAATTAGAATCTCCTCCCTTAATAATTAAATATGCACCACACTTTAATATATTTTAACATAAATAATTATTTTTATGGTATATACTAATTCTGAACCACCATTTAAGAAAATTAATCCATTTCTTTATTATTTAAATGTCAATGATAATAAAATTTAAATGTTTTATTATTAATTTTATAATTTAGAGTATAAAATTTACTTTTAAATAATCACACTTTAGGACTTAGTAATTTTTCACATATTTTAATTTTGTGTTGTTTCATTAAAAAAAAGAAGGTAAATTATCCCATCCAAATTAGCACCGGGGAGATCGAACCTGAGACATTGAGGAGAAGCACACTCCCAGGTCTTAAGTCAATACCATCAGGCTAACCCAAGTGATTTTTTTTGCGTTGTTTCATATTTTATAATAGGATTTAAAACTATATGTTAATAAAATTTGAAAAAAAATAGCGAAAAAATATGCATTCGAATTTTGATTATATTAAAATGGACCAAAAATACTTTTTTTCGGAGTGCGGTAGATATTTATTTTTTAGCTAGATTATTATAAATGAAAAAAGATATTAAGGGAGAAAAGTGTAGATTTTAACATAAAAGTGAAGACAATGTAATTCAAGTTTTTCTTACGGGTGGAGAGTGAAATGTTTTCTAATATATTTTAAATAAGAAAATAAGGGAGTGTATGCTTTTAAAATAAGCGGGGAGAATAGTGTAATTCAAATAGAAAGTGTAATTTACTCAATAAAATACAAGCTTGAGAATTGTTAGATTCACCGATGACCACCTGATCGTAGTTAGTGTAGTTTTCAAGTGGACGAGGAGTAAACTTTTTAATTATAGACAATTGCACTTTAGATAAAAAAAAATTGTCAAGTTGTGCCGTGACTAAAAATTCACTACTTAAATAAAATAGGGAAATGATGTGTATAATGAAAATATTTTCACGATATTTTTATTTTTTTTTAACAATAAAAAATGATACATATATTAACAAAGTTAGGCTTCTCTAAAGTACAAGGTGTACTATGGAAACCCGAAATAATTACAAAGTAGCAATGTTGGGTAAAGATATTAGCCAATTTTCAAACAAACCATGGAATTTGACCACCATAAATGAAAACCGTAAGAAAAACGACATTACTACATTGTACTCTTATTTAATTATATTGCCCGACTATCACTTGATTTCAGCTCGTGAATCTCTTTTTTCATTTACTCATTTTAACTACAATATACTCTATCATGAACTCTCGAACAAATTGTTCGCTTGATATAGGACTCCTCAAAAAAATAAGTAGAAAATTCATAATTCAAACCCCGACTCTTGTATACTACAATGTCTCTGTCAGTCTTGCTCATGGGACGGATCACTAATTCTATTAAAGTGTGTCCATATTTTTTTTTACACTATCTTCAACATTTTTTTAAGAAGCTAAATTAGCTCACTTAAATTGATACCAGAGAGAATCGAACTTGAGGTCTCGAGGAGGAGCACACTCCCATGTCCCAAGCCAATACCACCATCTTCGATACACAAAAGTATTTTATAACATATTTTGTGATCATTCATTTTAATGTATATGCATATAAGCTCGAATTGTTTATGAAGGTCAATATGCTTCAATCTATAATCAATGATTTTATCATATTACAAAAATTCATCACTTGTATTCATCTTTCATAAACACACATACAGGTGCACGATTTTATTTTGATCAAATTAAAACCATATATATAATTAAGAAGTTAATTCAAGTTTGACCTTTTTTTATAATAAAAATGTTTTTTACACAAATAAAAATACGAAACACTGCTTTTATTTATGACTTTGTAAAATGGGAATCCATCAGGGACTTATTAATAAGCATCACAGTGCACTTTTTAAGAATTTCAAATTAAAATATTATTCCATAAAATTGTCAAATACTTTAATTTTTAAAGTATTAAATACACATATTTGCAAAAAAAACTTACGATTTAAGTTCTTTAAAGAATGCACCAAACACATTCATTAAAATTTTCCTTATACTAATACTATTGCAGTTCTTTCACATGTCTTGAGCCCTCTGGTATAGACCAAAAAACCATGACTCTGCTGGATCTACATAAATAAATTACCAACCAAGTGGATAATGGATATGTAGAAGCTCTATAGAAGATACTGCCACTTTGCATGGTCATGGGGCATGGGACATATTCATTGATGTCGCTGACTTTGACACAGGTATCTGCATTCTGCATAACTCTCTTCTATTTTTCCTAAACGTAATAATTTCTTAATGGATATTTAAAGAATCAAACTTCTAAAGCAAGTTCTGATATGGGAATTATTTGCTCATCAATCATTCCCCGATAAAAGGCTAGAAATGAATCTCAAACTACAAATGATTATTAGAGGATAAAGATGTACTACAGACGAAGGTTTTGCTAGTAGTATGATTGAATCAATGACTAACTAACACCACCACTGAATTTATTTTTTATCTTTTTTAAGAAAGAGCATAGCAACTTTGCTATGTTTTTGTAAAAAAAAATAAAAAATTGCTATGTTACTATGTTATTTGCATATTTGAATTGATGATGAATTAGACCTAGTTATTATAGTAAAATTTATACTTTTGAGTTTTTACAAATTAAAGTGCCATCTAATTTTGTGAAATTGATCGATTACTATGATTTAAGACATGCTAGGTAGCCATGTGTGACCTATATATATATGTATGTATATATATATTGTTTTAATTTTATCGGATGTCTTGAGGACTTATATATTTGATTTTTACTTCGCTTTATATGAAATTACTTCCCCAATCAAGATAGCATTTAAACAATTAAATTACTTGAGCACATTCACAGGTTGGGAAAGCATGTTTAATATTAGGTATTGAAGAGTCCCCCAAAGAGACTCGCAAGATTTGATGGATTTGTCTAAGATGCAAAATTCTGTCTAAATGTAATTGAAAATGATTATGAAATGTATAAAGCCTATCTGATGTAATCCTAACTAAATAATTTTTTTGAAAGGAGAAGGCTAATATTAGTGTGCTCGCAAGTTTCATGACGACCAAAAGTGTGCTAGCACCATATTGGCAAAAACCAATGAGACGATCACATGGCTTCCACAAGAATGATTTCATTATGTCCATTGTCCGGTGCTTTAGAAAATAGAAAAGAGATGAACCTTTTGCTTTGGCTAGTTCCTGGGGCCTACAAATTGATGTATAGAGTCCAATAAAGGAAAAGATGGGAGGAAAATAAATTTGACAGTAACTGATTAAAGTTTGTCTGACAGCTCATTACCCTTTAGTGGTAGGTAGCTTTCTTTGGGTTCTCTTTTTCTAGTTTGTGAATGTGAGTGCTCTCTAAAGACTAAGAATTACTACTAAAAAATATTGAGTGGACAAATAATATTTTTTTTAAGGAAAATGTTAACTAATGTCCCGGACACTGGTTAAGGAAACCAAATATAGTATAAGGTTTTTGAAACTTGTGTAGTCAAAGTTAAAAAAGTGTAAAAAATTATGTTTTCAATGCAAATATTTCATTTTTTATTTCCTTAACTAGTGTCCTGGAGGCATTAGTTAACAAGACCTTTTTTAAAATATGAACAAATATTTTGAGCATTGTTTAAATACTTACGAATATTAATTTTTATATAAAAAATTGTGACATTATGTCTTTTTTACATGTTTAACTTTTATTTTTAAGACAAAATTTTATTTTGTGGGTTTCTCAAACAATGTCCTTGTGACATTTGTTAGCATTACACATTTTTAACTGATCTCTTGATCAAAGTGTTTAAGAACTTTCACAATGGAGACATTCATTTTTAGATACTTAAATGAGTCACACATGTTAACATAATTAATTTTTTATTTTTAATAGTAGTACCTAATAAGCACTCAATCCCTCCAACTGAGCATCTCACACAAGTTTCTTGAACGAGACTCGTTAATCATTTATCAATAACTCAATATCATTATATTTTAATATCTCAATATTAACAAAAATACGGGTCCACTTAAGATTGAAATGTTTCATTGGGACCTTGACTCATTAGATACTCAAAATAATTTTTCCCCAATAAAGGGTACTTCATAGGTATAAAGTCTTAAATGGAGATATCTCAAGTTTTTGGGTAAAAAGATCCCACCCATCTACACCCGCTTGGTGGCCTCGGTTTGAATGATTTTGGTTTATGCGGTTTGTCAGATTAGTTTATGCGGTTTATCAGTTGTGTTGAGCGAGTTGAATTGGTTGGTTGAAATTTCAGTTAAAAAAATATGTAGAATGACATGGATGAAAAAGAATTGATGATAAAGGTCGGGGATGATGGAATTTTTGGTCATAGAAAGAGAGTTTTGAAAATGAAACAAATTGATTGTTGCTGTTGCGATTTTGATCGATATTTGAAGGTTATAGGCGATGAAGGTTAAGGGAAGAGGAAAAGAAAAAACGATCTATGAAAGTGAACAATTGTTCTTGACATTGCTATTATTATTTTGTTTGATATTTGAAGGTTGGGGATGATGAATTTTTTGGCAAAGGAAACAAATCAACTGAAGGTTAAGGATGACGAATTTTCTTGACAAAGTAGTGGTGCAAATGCATTAGGGTTTCCTTTCTCTTTTCCGTTAACTTAAGCTTATATAACTCCGGGCTTTGGCTAAACTTAGGCTTGCATCCATTTCAAGTTATTACTTTTCCCTCCTTACAAGTTTTTTACGCGCCCTATTTTTTTTACGAAAATACCTTTGGTTTGGATTGTATTCTCCGAACGCTTTTTTTTGTTTTACTGATTTTGGGATTATAAAGTCCGAAATATGCAAACCCTATAAGCAACAATCATAATATCTCTTCCTTCAAAAAAAAAATCATAATATCTCTCACTTTAACAATTTTGAACTTTGTTTTTAAAAACAAGAAAAAACAAAGCAAAAAAAATAATATAAGACATGCCAAATAAAATCATAAAAATACCAACAACAAAAATTTAAAAATCAAATAAAGCTAATGGAAATTTTTAGAGATTTTTCTGAGAATATGAAGGGAAAAAAAGACAAATGGGTCTAAATGATGGAATTTTGGATTTTGAAGGGCATATCCCTTTTATGGGAATGATTGTCCTTGATTTTGCTTCTTCTGGTTTTATGACCAAGTCTCAGAGCAATCCGATCAAATAGCTTGAAAACTGGAAAAACTGGATTTTTGAGTGGGACTCGACAAGAACAACTAACAATAACTTGAAACACGAGGAAGGGGTTATGATACTTACTACTTAGTATAGTTCTTAAAAAGACTTAGGTCTTTTTACTGATACAATTTACATTATATAATTCGAATTTCGAACCAATTTTCCATGAATTCCTAGCATAAGAGGAGTGCGCATGGACTGCGCATGGACTGTTTGGATTTTATAATCCAAACAAAATAAAAAATGTGTCATGTTATACTGGGGTTTTCAGATGGTATAATCTGAATTGTTGAAAAACTCATTTTCCACCCAAAAACAGGGTGAAAACTCTATTTGAATTCTATAATCCAAAAATCTCATGGAACATTTTTGTAAACATCAGTCGGATCCATATTTCATTGGGTTGGAAGTGCCCAAAAACCAACCATAATATAAATATGGTAAATGTTGACGAGTGCTTCTAAGGCACTCTTTAAGCACCAAAAGTGGTAAAATTTTATGAAAGTTTGTGCATTTATTGCATTGGAAATTGAAATCTTTAATTTTTTTAAAGAATAATTTATTCATTAGGAATACTTAAATAGTACTCCAAGACACTCGTTAACAAAACTCTATATTATACTCATAAATTGATAAAAAACAAAAATAAAATTAAGAAAAATATTGATAAGTTGTTAAAAGGTCCAACAAATACCTTTCATCCTGTGTAGCCGTGTGACTTTCTAAGGTGCCAAAACGGAAGAGCAGTTGTATGATTTTAATTTTTTTTTTTTGGATAATTTATTATACACACTAAAGCTCAAACATAAACTTTGTAAGTTTAACTCAGTTAGTAGGAATATTGCATATTATACGCAGGGTCAGGGTTCGAACTCAGACACCCGCTTCTCCACAATTAAAATGTGTGAGCTATAGTCAATAGACTACTTGACAAAAAAAAAACAAGCCTAATTAAAAGTTTTTTTTAAATGACTAATGTCAATGACTAATTGTAATGTTAATGTTTTTTTCTATGAGAAAAATCAAACCCGGGAATTTTAACAATCCCCCCACCCCAAAAATATTCTTTTCTATTTTCTTTTGATTCATTTTTAAAGCTAATCTTATTTTCTTTTTTTAAGACTTCTTTTCCTTCAAAATTTAATCCATACTTGCATGTTTGATTGACTTTATTTAAGCTTGTCTACTGAAATAAGTTTTGTGAGACTGTTTGAGGAGAATTTGTGAGAACGACTTATGATATGTTTACAAGTTTGAGTCATTTGATTCAACAACGGATCACTACAGCTAATCAACAAGAATGGATGGCTAAGTTATTGGGGTTTGACTAAGAAATTGTGTACAAAGTGGCAGATGCATTGTCTCGGCAACACGTTTACTTCTGGGGCATGAAGCTATATTGGTGGTTGTTGATCGTTTATCCAAGTGTAGTCCCTTTATTCCTCTCAAGCACCCTTTCACGGCATTCTAGAGTCAATTTTAAGTGACCGTGATCCCCTCTTTGTGAGTATTTTCTGGAAAGAGCTTTTCAAACTGTTAGTGACTATTTTGAAGATGTCATCAGCCTATCATCCCTCAACCGACGGTCAAACGATGCACTTCATTTTTCATAACTTTTTTCCATATACAATTAACAAACACATTTTGGTGAATTTCTTGTTTCCTTGGCAAGTTAATGTCATTAAAATTAAATATGTACTATAATTTATTGTAAATAACATCCCCATTTTGACACTATTGTCAGTTTGTCACCAACATCCTCATCCTTAGAGTAAGGGTGCTTCATCTGTCATTTGCTTTGCATAAGGCACCACTAAACTTCAACTTCAACATCAATTCCAAGTTCTGGTTAACCTCTTGTTTTGAATACATATATGAAACTCTTTTCGATTTTTTAATTTTTTAGAATATCACTGCTAGCCCGTTAAGTGATATTAAAAACAAGACTTAAATGTTCTTTTGGCGTCCTAATTATTTTTTAGGTATCATTTTGATTTTATAAATTATTTTCGTTTCTTAGGGTTTTGATCTCATAAATAACTTTTCGTTTCTTCGGAGTCTCTTAAATATGTGTATGTTAAACAAGTTGGTCATTTTCGTCAAGATTTAACCCACAAATGTTTAAGGTGGTCCACCAAAAACCTCATTGTTTTTTTAATCTTAACTGGTTGATCTATTTATAAAAAATAAACCATTAAATCTTAGAGGTCTATTGTAACTAATAGTGCATTATCAAGATATAAGTGGTAAAAATTATGGGAAATTATGAATCGTTTAAGAAATGGGGAATGGAAATTCATAATTAATTTGCCTCTCGTTTAAAAACTCCAAAAGAGTGTACTTGCAAAACTATAAAACAAAATTTGACACGTGAATATATGTTTACTCATAACAAAATTGCAATTTTGATTGAGAAATCAAAATAAATTGAGAGGTAGTGGAAGTGCTATGAAACTTTGGAGATACTCCCTATGTATTTTTATGGAGGCGTCAGCTAAAAACAAGCTTAAAATTTGATTTTTAGGTCAAAATTTATATAATTTTTAGTTTTTGGTGCTTTAAAAATTCAAAATTAATTCTTCTCTTGTCGAAATTTTTTAATTTTTTTGGAAAGTCATATTTTAATGTTCTTAAAATTCCTGCAAAAAAGTATAAAAAATTCAACCTCTAAGCTTTTCTAGATTTTATGTTTACATGAAAATATAAGAGGTCAAAAAGTAAAAAGAATCTTAAATTATAGGGGTAGAAATTATTTTTTTTTAGACGGTGATTTTTCAGACTGCACATATATTACGGGGTCAATTTAAACATTAAATCAATAATATATATATATAGACACACACACACGCACACAATAGATACATTTGAGAAATGTCCTCTAAGTACATCTCAATTTGTAGCTGCCATGATATTTATATGTAAGGGCAGATAAATAGGATTTTTCTAGCCTCACGTATTAGCATTAGTAAGTATATCGGTTTTTATCAAAAATAAATATTAAATCCAAAAGATTGCATTGTAGTTTTGATCGTTTTTAGATGGGGTTACCTTTTGGGAAGTTTTCTAGAAAGCGTGCGAGTGAGGACAAAGCACGCTGAAAAGACTTGTGTTGGTTTGTAGGGTCGGTCGACAATGCTTAAAGCTGTATGGGATGTTACAAGTGGTATAAGAACTGACCTCTTCCAGTACGATGTGGTTAGGGGACGAACCAAGTGTAAGCTAGTGGGCAAGTAACGTCCAAGACTGATGAGGGCGAAGAGTAATCGCCGATGCACAAGACATGGCAATGAGCGGCTCCTGACAACTTCTCAACAACCGAATTCACTTATGAATGAGAGGGATCTTGAGGCTGTGCAGGTATGAGACTGCATGGTTGAAGGATGACTTATAAGAATTGTTGTACCACTGATACAAACAAGATGCATCTTCTTTCAGTAGCTCATTCCATAAGAACTCCACAGTTAAGCGTGCATGACTTTCAGTAGTCTTAGAATGGGTGACCTTCTGAACAGTTTCCTATAAAGCGTGCAAGTGATGACAAAGTATGTTGAAAACATTCGTGTGGTTTGTAGGGTAAGTCAACAATGCTTAAAGTCGTTTGTGATGTTACACATTTGTTTCATCATCCCCTGGTAAACAAATTTTTCTATAATAACTCACTTTTCATATATTTAAAGTAAAAAATAATCTCCAATAAAAATTGATAATCTATTGTCAAATTATCAAACTTAACTGTCGACAAAAAACAATAATGCTATATTCTAATTATTTGACTCCTCAACATTTTTTTTACTCTTGTGTATTTTTGTTACAGAAAATCTCTTTAAGAGGGTAAAGAAAACAATTGATCCAAAAATTGAGTTAATTCTGTAACAAAAGATCTCTTCTACATAGTTTTTTATTTTAGTCAATTCCATCTTTGTCATTTTGTAATAGTTTGACAAATTTTTAGTCTATCGATTTATCATTTGGTCAAATATCATTTGCGGTCCTTTAAGTTATATGATTATAACTAGTTCTTCCTTTAAGTTTTTTTTGTTACAAAATGGTCCTTTAAGTCATGAAATATCTGCATCATTATCTTATTTTCATCAAACTTGGTTAAAAAATGTTTATGTGGGCGTTTAATGTTAAGTTGGTATGTTCAGATTTGTCGCTTTCTAAACTATGATTCATATGTGTATTATAAAGTCTTGTTTAGAAACAAAATTGATCGTTTATTGAATTTATAATACTATTGACGAAATATTAATCTGTAAAATTAGACTTGAATACAAAAACAATAAGAATAAAATGTGCATTAGTAATAATGTTTGATGTCATAAACACTTCTAAACGTACCACCTTAATATTAAATGGTGCATAAGCACTTTTTAACCAAGTTTGTTGAAAAAATGGATAACAATGTAAATATTCAATGATTTAATTGACCAATTTGTAACAAAGAAATACATAAATGACCAACTTATAACAAAAAAGGCTTAAATGACTACTTTGTTATTAACATCAAACTTAAAGATCACGGAAGAGATATGACATAATTTTTAGTAACAACTTTTTTTAAGGTAATATTTAGCAACAACTGTTCAAATGTTAGCAATTAGTTCAATTGAGTTTTTTTTATCTTCTAAATAATAGTAATAATAATATTATAATATAGTAATTACATTTCAATATAAATAAAATCATAAACATGATGTATATTTATTATTTATAAATTTATATGCAAAAATAAAATGGAAATAATTTTGGTGCTATATACAAAATGTAACGCTATACTTCTATTAAAGCGATAAAACACGCGAATAATACATTTATTCAAGAAATAGACGTCACGTCTCCAAAAGTTCTCCAAACACAACATGCATAAAAATTCACAACAACATCTCATCGGATATATAGCATACATCTTCAACATATACATGTTCATAAACTCACAAATATATCAACATATAAAATCTCCAATTTCGACATGTGGGTAAAATCTCAACAACATAATTCAATCCAGAATAAATAAAACGACCGACATCCTAGATCAGAGTCTATTCTAAGACTCCAAAAGACAGAAAGCAGAGGTAGCTCCCGCTATCCTCGGACACTCACCAAGCAAGCAACAACTATTCATGCACGCCGTCTACCCATTCATACAAATAGGTAGGCCGTCAACCATAAACCATTGAGGGTTAGCTTCACATCATCATAATTAAATATAATCACATGAAAAGATAAACATTTAATTATACTTCAATTAGTTAAACAAAGATAATTCAACTTCAACAAGTTCACAAATATCACAGATAGATAATTCACCAATCACACCGATCACCAAGCACACATACAATCAAGACTCATGCAAGATCATATAATGCACCTACGCATGACACCTAAATGCATGTGGTACCAATCACCAACAAGGTCGTTACCTTTGATGCAACAAAAACATCATAATCGTCGTCATTTCAGATATAAAATCCATCACCATCAGTTATGGATGCATAAATATATGACTCAACAACAACGCATATATTTACACAAATCGTCACCAATAATTGAATACAAAGTATTTGTCGTTACCAATAATCGTCTCCAAATATACATGCAATCACCACATTTAACATCAACATTTAGCATGTATGAGTTCAACACATCAACCATCAACAATCATATATGTCAAGTTATAATTCTTCATCAACATTCGACAACACCATCATCAACAATTATCACCAAGAAGAAAAAAAAACACTTTCAAGGAAAATCGACATTTGAGGAATTAAATCAAAACCAAGTAAACGTGTACAATTGACTCAACAAAACACGTGCACTACTCACATATGTTCATAGTAGCTTAGACATATGAGTATCCTAGGTTAATTTTAAGAAATCACAAAGTTATGCTAAGTTCGTCTCATTTCTCAAAAATAACCATTTTTGACATTTTTCAAAACAAGACAACTTATGCCAAATAGGAAAACCTACATTTCAAATACCAATCAACATATAATCATGAACATAGGCTACTTGCAAACTATCAAGTCTTAGTTCGAAGTTTTACCCAAGTTCATTTGAGAAAGTCCTAAGTTCATCTATGCCACCGTTTTATCAAAATCAAGTTCCAATACAACCATGGCTATGCACCAACCTTACATGCTTCATCTAAGTCCATTAGAATTGTAGACCAAACATGCAATCATCTTTATTCACAAAAAGTCCCTTTTTCGATTATTTCTGAAAACCGAAAACGTCACAAGTTCAATTTCAAACCATTTAGAAAATCCAAAGTCTGAATAAGTAAAATATGTTCCAGTAGAAGTATCAATGAAAACAGCAAAAGAACACACTCAAACAAGCGCATAGGACCCCTACACGTCCGCCCCCAAGCACCCGAACGCAAAACAACACGGATGTTGTTTCTGCTAGGGCGTCTGGCGCCTGAAGTGCAGCGCCCAGCGCTGGCCTTCTGGAAGTGGGCGCCTAGCGCCCTACTTCAGGCGCAGCGCTGCAAAACGCGCGTTTTTGCGTGTTTTCGGCCACGGGTTTTGCCACTTTTCGCCCAAAAACGCTTAGTTAGGTTCCCTATTCGTCCAAAATGATTAAAGGCTCAACCCGAGGCTCAAACACATCGAATACACTCGTTTTCCGACACTTGAAATAACTTATGAAATAATTGAAAAGATTTTCTTAAAACACCAAAGTTTTCAACAACAACAATTCATCTCTTTAAAAAACAACACAATCAACAACAACAACTCAACTTATCAACACCAATCCATAAAATACATTTAACAACAACACTTAACAACAACCATATCACATAATCGTGAAACTATTCACAATTCAACAACAGCAACATCATATATTACCAATTTGAACAAAATTCACAAAGTTCCCATTTCTATATCACTTGAGCATGTAAATTCAACATCAACAATTCAATTACCATCAAATTCACATACCCAAACATTGCACTATAATGAGAGCACAAATTTCACCAATTAAATTCACAATAATCAATTTTCACAATTAAGCACTTTTGAATTTAAGTAGAAAAAGAGATTAAAACTTAATTAAGCATGAACACTATCCCCCTTACCTCAGTTGAACACAAACTTAGCGTAGGCTTCACTTTAGCTCCACCCTCTTGAATCTCTACCCTTTTCCTTCTTCTCCTAAGCTTCTTCTCTCTAACTCTTGTTCTTGCTCTTTCTCTCTCTCAAAAGTTTTGTGAAAATGAACAAATAATTCTATGTGACCTAATTTCCTCAAAGACTAGAGTTTAAATAGGCTTCTCACTATTGGGTTTAACCCTTGATGTCTTAATGGACTCAAAATACTCATTAACCAATTGACAAAGTTTCTACCCACTTAACAGGTATAAAAAATAACGGATAGTTACCGGCTCTTAATTAATTACGACAATTCACTGGTAACTTAGTAAAAATAACTATTTTTACTCAAAACACTACTTAAATAATCTACACAGTGGAATTACTAATTTACTCTTACTCAGAAAATGACTAAATACCCATAAGTCCAAAATGACAAAAATAACCTTCTAACACCAAACTCATCAAAATGCACACAAAGGCAATTAATCACATACGAGCACATAAAACACACATAAAAACAATTAAAATAAATCTAACGAAAATCAGGTTGTTCCACAAAACATGTGACTCGTTAACGACATCTTTTTTCTTAGTTAGATATTTAATATTTATACTATTTTAACATATTAGATAGTCTACCATTCTATATATTTTTTTGTTTGAAGAAAATCATTCTACGATATTTAATAGCAACTATTTCAATGTTTTCTTAATAAAAAAAAAACCATTTTAATGTTTTTATCATTAAAGTCATCTTTATCATCAATTTTTCTTCTTATTAACATTGCAATTGCGTTTTAACGTATAATCCACGCTTCGACGCTCAATAAATGTGGAGCACGAGTTTGTTGCTAACCAAAAAGTAAAATTACTACATAAATAAAGCCAAAAAGGGATAATATCACAAAGGATAAAAAGTATGTTTGATGTTCCTTCAAGAAATAGATGTATAAGGGATAAAATCATAAGTAAATCATAGGGATAATATCATAAGCAAGCCAAAAATTATAAAAATTTATAAGACATAATTACTACAATGATGCTCCTTCAATGAGACGATTGTATTTGTAAAAATCTAGACCAATCATGTTAATGGGAGGAAATCAACTTCCAGTGAGCCAGATCACAAAAAACAAATAAAAAACCCGAACAAGAAATAAATGTACAAAATGAACCAAAAATAAGTAACAAATAGAAAAGGTAAAACAATCACCAAATACTTCTACGGGATAATATCGTGACTTGGGAAATAAAAATACATTGGAAATAAATAAAGTTAAGCGAAACAAGGTACGTTGACCTTTTTAGTAAAAAATATCAAAAATAGATAAGATTAAGCGAAATAAGATGCGTGGTCATGTTCGGTTAAATACCTTGAGAATATTATGGAAATAAAAATACATCAGAAATAGGCAAGATTAAGCGAAATAAGACATGTGATCCTTCTCGATAAATACCACGAGAATAGGTAAGGGAAAAGAAAATAAGACATGCAGACCTTCCCGATGAAAATACCCCAGGAATAGGCAAGATTAAGCGAAACTAGGCAAGGAGTGTAACCGAAATGTGGGAATAAGTAATATTGTGGTTTAGGAATGGATCAAAAATACTATGGTTTAAGCTAGTTAACAAAAGACTAGTCATGATAAAGTACCTATTTCGGCGAGATTTAGTTTAGATAAATTCTTCCCTCCTGATTAATAAAAGAAGTGCGAAAAAATCCTAAAGCAAACTTCTACCAATTAACAAGAATCTTTTAACTTCTTAATTAAAAAGACACCGACTTAATTTTTCTCTCAAAAAAACATGATGTCCAAAGAAAATAAAAGGTTTTTAAGCTCGTGTTTCATGTTCATTTTGAAGAAACTCACGAATTTCACAACCTATTATCAAATAATTTCTCAAAGTCGTCATACCTATACAACTCATACGTAAATTACGCAACTCGTAAACAACATAAACTTTTATTATTTTTTATATCTACACTCGATCTTGTCTCGAATTTCGTTCATCCTTAATTATATGTCTAATCCGTAAAACAACGGATAAATACACTAGTAATGATAATAACAATAATTATAATATAGTAATTACATTTTAATATAAAGAAAATCATTTTTTTGATACAATATATAAAGAAAATCATAAAAATGATGCATATTTATTATTTAAAAGTTTATATGCAAAAATAAAATAGAAATAATTTTGGTGATATATACAAAACATGGGAGCCGTTAACGACATCTTTTTTATTAGATAGATATTTATTATTTATAATATTTTAACATATTTATAGTTTACCATTCTTAAATATTTTTAATAGCAACTATTTAAATGTTTTCTAAAAAAAAAACATTTCAATTTTTTTATCATTAATTTTTTTCTTCTTATTTTTAAATACAAATAACATTGCAGTTACGTTTTAACGTATAATCCGTGATTCGACGCTCAATAAATGCGGAGCACGAGCTCCTGCTTAGCACGAGTTTGTTGCTAGCCAAAAAGTAAAATTACTACATAAACAAATCTAAAAATGGATAATATCATAAAGGATAAAAAGTATATTTGATGTTCCTTCACGAAATAGATGTATAAGAGATAATACCATAAGTAAATCAGAGGGATAATATCATAAGCAAGCCAATAAGTGTAAAAATTTATAAAACATAATTACTATAATGATGTTCCTTCAATGAGACGATTATATTTGAAAAAAAATCTAGAACAAGCATGTTAATGGGAGGAAATCAACTTCCAGTAAGCCAAAACACAAAAAACAAATAAAAAACCCGAACAAGAAATAAATGTACAAAAAGAACCAAAATGTAAGTAGCAAATAGAAAAGATAAAACAATCACCAAATACTTCTATGGGATAATACCATGACGGGAAATAAAAATATATCGAAAATAGACAAAGCTAAGCGAAACAAGGCATGTGCACCTTTGCAGTAAAAACATCTCGAAAATAGGTAATGTTAAGCGAAATAAGATATGTGGTCCTTTTCGGTTAAATACCTTGAGAATATGTTGGAAATAAAAATACATCGGAAATAGGCAAGATTAAGTGAAATAGGGTATGCGATCCTTCTCGTTGAAAATACCTCGGGAATAGGTAAGGTTAAGAGAAACGGGGCAAGGAGTGTAACCGAAATACGGGAATAAGTAATACTGTGGTTTAGGAATGAACCAAAAATACTATGGTTTAAGCTAGCTAACAAAGGATTAGGCGTGATGAAGTACCAATTTAGGCGAGATTTAGTTTAGGTAAATTCATCCCTCCTAATTAATAAAAGAAGTGCGAAAAAAAATCCTAAAGCTAACTTCCACCAATTAACAAAGAATCTTTTAACTTCTCAAAAAGACGTCAACTTAATTTTTATCTCCAAAAATCACGATATCCATAGAAAATAAAACTCATGATATTTAAAAAAGTTTTACTAACTAGTATTTTAAGCGCACATTTCGTGATCTTTTTGAAGAAGAAACTCACGAGTTCCATAACCTATTATCAAATAGTTTCTCAAATCATGTCATACCTATACAACTCATACATAAATTACACAACCTAAACTTTTATACTTTTTTTTATCTACACTCAATTTTGTCTCAAATTTAAATTAATACACCCTATTTTCCTTTTTGATTTTTACAAAATAAACAAATATTTTAATTTTTTTAAAGGGTTAAAAATTTGAACTGTTCACACTAACAATATAACTTTATTTCTGATACATTCAATCAAATTAATTATAATACCCTTTACTATATTAATTTGACAGCTCATATTTTAAATTTTAGAATACATTCAGACACTATAAACTTTGTTTGTCGTTTAGTAAAGAAGTTTGAAAGGTGAGAAAAATAAGGTCACACTACACTAACCAGTAGGAAGGAGTAGATACCAAGAAAACCCAAATACTTAAGATGAAACCCACTCACTCTCACACATAACGCATTAGGGTTTCGTTTCGTTTCGTTTTTCATCCCAAAATCGGATTCACCATGAGGAAAACTTTTTCTACCAACCACACCCCCCATTTCCACCGTCAACCCCCTCACTCCGCCTGCCCCGTTTACCGTCACCGGAGACCTGGATTCCACTCCAACCACCGTTTCGACCGCCCTCCGGAGCGAAATCCACCTCATCGTCCTCCCAATTTCATCCTCAAGCTCCACCTCGGCCGTCGTGCACTCAACCGCGACGATGTCGACTCTCTGATCGGTAAATGTAAACCCAACCCTGATAATTATTGTTTCTACCCTTGGGACGGTGTTGCTGCGTCGCTCAATTTTCTGCAATGGACTGATGCACGTGATGCTGTTGTTTGGTTCTGGGAATCGAGGATTTCTGGAGGTCATGATTTTACGCCGGAGTTGATTTCGAATGTTATGGTTCCTTCTGATACGGTTGAACTGGAAGGGAGTCTCAGAAGGGTTTTTGCAAGCCATGTGAAGGAGTTGATGGAAGGGAAGGAAGTGAAGAAGTGGGTGGAGGAGTGGGATCGTGTGTCGAAGGAGATTTCGCGTATTGCGAGTTTGTTGGGTAAACCTTTTCCGATTAGAGTGCAGGAGCAGAATATTCAGATGAAGAAAGGGCTTGATGAGGAGAAGAGTTTGATTGAGAGAAGATTGAAGGAGTTCGAGTATGCCATGGAGTGTATTCTGCAGCATTTGGAAGAGGATAGTAAAGTGGAGAGCGGCAATGATTTTGTTCCGGTGTTTAGGTTTGGAGGAGGTTTTGATTGGGGGAAGGTTCATAGCCTCATTGTTAGGGAGTGGCGTAGACTCGAAGAAGGATTGCCCATTTATGCTTACCGGAGGGAGATTCTTCAACAAATTCATCATCAACAGGTATTTTTTATAGATGCTGGAAAAATGATATTTTTTGTTATATTTGTTGTTGTAATTCGTTTATGTGATATTGGGTAGCGATATTAGTTTCCGACTTTAGTATTTGTAGGTTGTGTGAAACTCTTTCTTTTTGCCGGTTGATGCTATTAACTATGTTGCCATTTAGATTTTTGTGGTTGTTCTTATGAGTAGTATATGTGCAGATAACAGTGTTGATTGGAGAGACTGGTTCTGGGAAGAGTACTCAGATAGTACAGTTTCTCGCGGATTCTGGCATTGGGGCTGATGAGACAATTGTGTGCACTCAGCCTCGCAAGATTGCTGCCAAGTCATTGGCTGAAAGGGTTCAGGAAGAAAGTAAAGGATGTTATGAAGAAAATTCGATCCAGTGTTATTCGACATTTTCATCCTGCCAGAAGTTTGATGAATCCAGGATAGCATTCATGACCGATCACTGTTTATTGCAGCAGTACATGAGTGATAGGAATTTGTCAGGGGTCTCGTGTATCATAGTTGATGAGGCACATGAAAGGAGCTTAAACACTGATCTACTGTTGGCGTTGATAAAGAATTTACTTTGTAAGAGGGTTGAAATGCGGCTTATCATCATGTCTGCTACTGCTGATGCTAAGCAGCTATCTGATTATTTCTATGGTTGTGGAATTTTCCATGTGCTTGGGAGAAACTTCCCTGTGGAGGTGAGGTACGTTCCTTCTGAATATGGAGAACATTCTGGTTCTGCTGTTTTGGCCCCATATGTTTTTGATGTTGTCAAACTGGCAACCGAGATTCACAAAACAGAGAAAGAAGGAGCTATTCTTGCCTTCCTGACCTCACAGGTAGAAGTAGAATGGGCCTGTGAAAACTTTAAAGTCCTATCTGCAGTTGCTCTGCCCTTGCATGGGAAACTTTCGTCCGAAGAGCAATTTCATGTTTTCCAGAAATACCCGGGAAAAAGAAAAGTGATATTTTCGACGAATCTTGCAGAGACATCAATTACAATTCCTGGTGTTAAGTATGTGATTGATTCTGGGTTGGTTAAAGATTGCCGATTTGATCCTTGCACTGGGATGAATGTACTTAAGGTTTGCTGGATCAGCCAGAGCTCTGCTAATCAAAGGGCGGGTCGTGCTGGGAGGACTGAGCCTGGCAGATGCTATAGGATGTACTCAGAAGCTGATTATCGGTCTATGGAACTAAATCAAGAACCTGAGATTCGAAGAGTTCATCTTGGTGTAGCAGTTTTGAAGATCCTTGCTCTAGGGGTGAAGAATGTGCAGGATTTCGATTTTGTGGATGCTCCAAGCCCCAGCTCTATTGAGATGGCAATCAGGAATCTAATTCAATTAGGGTTCATTAAACTGAACAACAATGTTCATGAGCTAACTTATGAAGGTAGGTACTTGGCAAGAATGGGGATTGAACCTAGGCATGGTAAACTTATTCTTGGCTGTTTCCGATTAGCTTTGGGAAGAGAAGGCATTGTCCTTGCTGCCATGATGCCCAATGCTAGTAACATATTTTGCCGATTTGGTAATGAAGGTGACAAACAAAGATCTGATTGTCTCAAAGTGCAATTTTGCCATCCTGATGGTGACCTTTTTACTCTTCTCTCGGTATACAAGGAATGGGAAGCTCAGCCTCGAGATAGGAGGAATAAATGGTGTTGGGAAAACAGCATCAATGCCAAATGTATGAGGAGATGCCAAGACACAGTTTTGGAGTTAGAATCTTTTCTTGAGCGTGAACATGGCTTTGTTGTTCCAAGTTACTGGCGTTGGAACCCTCATACGCCTTCTGATCATGATAAGAATTTGAAAAAGGTTATACTGTCCTCACTTGCTGAAAATGTAGCCATGTTCTCTGGACGCAATCAACTTTATGAAGTATCCCTAACTGGACAACATGTTCAACTTCATCCATCTTCATCCTTGCTTGTATTTGCTCAGCGGCCTAGTTGGGTGGTTTTTGGTGAGCTTCTCTCAGTGTCTAATGAATATTTGGTCTGTGTGAGTGCTGTTGACTTTCAATCATTATACAGCCTTCAACCTCCTCCCTTGTTTGATATATCGAAGATGGAAGAGAGGAAGTTAGAAACGAAGACATTGACTGGTTTTGGAACTATTCTTCTCAAGAGATTTTGTGGGAAAGGCAATGGTAATATGTTTGGTCTTGCTTCACGTATTAGGAAAGCTTGTATGGATGAAAGAATCTTTGTTGAAGTAAATATTGACGAGAATCTCGTCCAGTTATATGCCACTTCACATGATATGAATACAGCTAGTATGATGGTGAATGATGTTTTAGAATATGAGAAAAAGAGGTTACGTGCTGAATGTATGGAAAAATGTTTGTATCATGGGTCAGGTTCCTCATCACCTATAGCATTGTTTGGGTCTGGTGCTGAGATAAAGCATTTGGAACTTGAGAAGCATTCATTGAGTGTTGATGTGTGTCACCCAAACATAAATGAAATTGATGATAAGGAGCTCCTGATGTTTTTTGAGAAGAATACCTCAGGTTGTATATGTGCAGTGTACAAGTTCCCGGGCATGGTGAAGGATGTTGAGGATAGAGAAAAGTGGGGCAAGATAACATTTTCGTCCCCTGATGCTGCCAAAAGAGCTGCAGAGCTGGATGGAGAGGAGTTTTGCGGCTCCTCCTTGAAAATACTTCCTTCACATTCAGTTATAGGAGGGGATAAAACATTTTCATTTCCTGAAGTGAAAGCGAAAATTTTTTGGCCTCGTAGATTTAGCAAAGGATTTGGTATAGTTAAATGTGATAAAAATGATGTCGATTTCATCTTGAGAGATTTTTATAACCTTGCAATCGGAGGGAGGTATGTCCGCAGTGCACTCAGTAATAAGTCCATGGACAGTATTGTGATAAGTGGGCTTGACAAAGAGCTTCTAGAAACTGAAATTTTGGATGTACTAAGAACTGCTACAAGTAGAAGGATTCTAGACTTTTTCTTGGTGAGGGGAGATGCTGTTGGAAATCCGTCATACAGTGCTTGCGAAGAGTCGCTCTTTAAAGAAATTTCCCCCTTAATTCCCAAAATAAACCCTCACATTAGTTCTTGCCGTGTTCAGGTATTTCCACCTGAGCCGAAAGATTCTTTCATGAGAGCTTTAATTAATTTTGATGGAAGATTACATTTAGAGGCAGCAAAAGCTCTGGAGAAAATTGAAGGAAAGGTGTTACCTGGATGTCTTTCTTGGCAGAAGATAAAGTGTGAGCAGTTGTTTCATAGTACCTTGATATTTCCCGCTCCAGTATATCATGTTATTACGGAACAACTGGAAAAAATACTCACAAGCTTCAACAATTTAAAAGGTATTTCATGACTATACTCCTTATTTTTTAGATGCTTGTAATTCATCTGTTGATGCCCTTTTAAAAGCAGATCATTTTATTTACATATATGGCTGCCACTTAATATTTCCCCCCTAAAAAATGTTGATTTTCCTATGTCTATTGTTCAATTGTGTTTTTTTAAAAAAAATAATATTTGTATCCTGTTAAACTTCAGCAGTTGTTTTCGTACCCCTTCCCCCTCTTTCCCAAAACAAAGGTGAAACAGGTTTGGATAATGAAAGGTGAAATGAGTAGTAGTGTTTTTCTGTTATTTGTTCTTTTTTTTTTACTTGTTTCGTAGTTGACGCATTATATATACGGATTTAGATTTAAGGTAGTTTACAAAGTTATTTTCATTTTTGAACTTTTTGTAAAGTGGAAGCACCATTATTTGTTTGGTTACAATTAATTATAAAAACACCTATTTTGAAACTCGTATTTAAGGATATTTTTGTCCAAAATAAATCATCCTTATATTGGTTGTTAGTTTCTGTCACATCATCTATTGCATCTATTTTTTTCGTTCTCAATTGCTACTTATTTTAGCTTCTCAAATTGATCTAAAATTTATGCTGTATTTTTTAAAAACTTTGCTATTTTTAAATGTCACATAAGAATGAGCTATTTCTACGAAACCAACCTCTCAGATTGATCTAAATCTCTTCTACCGGATAAATCATCTTATATCACCCATTTAAAGCTAATAAATTTTTTCGCTGCACAATTGTAAAATTGACCACTGTTGAGGAGGTTTTAACATGGACAGTGGGTCAAGTTAATGTTTCATAGGCACTATATAGCTATTTATGTTAAGTTTTGGTAGTTGAATTTGACAAATTGGCGATCCATGGTTTGTTGGAAGCTTATTTATATTGTGATTATGAGACACATTTAATTGCATTTTGTTATCACGATTTGACTGCTGACAATCAACGGTTTTCTGATTAGGTCTTGAGTGGAACCTAAACAGAACTGCCAATGGTTCCCACCGATTGAAGATAACAGCCAATGCCACAAAGACTGTGGCAGAAGTTAGGAGACCTCTGGAAGAATTGTCGAGAGGGAAAGTCATTGACCATGACAGCATCACTCCTGCAGCTCTACAGCTCATGTTGTCCAGAGATGGCTTTAATCTTAAAAGCTCTATACAGCAGGAGACAAGAACTTACATTATTTTTGACAGGCAAAATCTGAATTTACGGATTTTTGGTTCACCCAACAGGATTGCTTTGGCTCAGCAGAAGTTAATTCAATCTCTACTCTCCCTCCATGAAAAAAAGCAGTTAGTAATCTCTCTGAAAGGGAAGGACCTACCTTCTGACTTAATGAAGCAAGTAGTTAAGAATTTTGGGCCAGATCTTCATGGGCTTAAAGAGAAGGTACCTGGGGCTGATCTCGAACTTAACACACGCCAACAAATAATCTTTCTTCATGGTAACAAGGAGTTGAAACCAAGAGTGGAGGAAATAACTCTGGAGATAGCGCGTTCAAACCATCATTTAGTTGAGAGACTTGACACCGGACCTAGTTGCCCAATTTGCCTGTGTGAGGTTGAGGATGGATATCAACTTGAAGGCTGTGGTCATTTGTTCTGCCGGATGTGTCTGGTGGAGCAATGTGAATCTGCTATTAAGAACCAAGGCAGTTTCCCAATATGTTGTGCTCACCAAGGCTGTGGAGATCCTATTTTGCTTACAGATTTTAGAACTCTCCTGTCAAATGATAAGTTGGATGAACTTTTCAGGGCTTCTTTAGGAGCTTTTGTAGCTTCGAGTTCGGGAACTTACAGGTTTTGCCCGTCTCCTGACTGCCCCTCAGTTTATCGAGTTGCAGATTCCGACACAGCTAGCGAGCCATTTGTTTGTGGGGCATGTTATTCAGAGACATGTACCAAGTGCCACTTAGAGTATCATCCATACCTTTCATGCGAGAGATACCGAGAACTCAAGGATGACCCAGACTCATCTCTGAAGGAGTGGTGTAAAGGGAAAGAACAAGTCAAGAGCTGTTTTGCTTGTGGTCAAATAATTGAGAAGATAGATGGGTGCAATCACGTTGAGTGCAAGTGCGGAAAACATGTCTGCTGGGTTTGCTTGGAGATCTTTACAAGCAGTGATGAATGTTACGATCATTTGAGAACTATACACATGACCATATAAATCGCTATTTGTGTGGTCATTTAAAGTTTATTATAGCGGTAAATAATATTATGTACATAGATGGATGGAAATGTAAATTTAATATATATGTGTGCGTGCTAACTAATGTATATATAGCAGCAGTTGGTACTACTTTGTACCCATTCTGTAAACGAGACTTATTTAATATAAGTTGCATCGATTGAGTCTTTTCTGGCTGTTCATACACAGTATCATATAGCTACCAAACAAATACACAGTATCATCTATTAAGACCATTCAAAGTATTCTGCGTAAATAAGTAACTGTTGCACAGAATGGTAGTAAACCAATATTGTGATACTCGTTTGGCACAATGGATTGGTAATGAAATTATATTTTAGTATTAATATAAAGCAAAATTTTGTATATACAGACCGTCTTTCATGTATTAACAACAGGTATGCAATAGCAACAGGACTAGTATCCCCAAGCAAGGGCAGTGGCAATCCCAATTCCCAATGAAAAAATCAAAGCCAGAACCCACGTAACACTAGTGGTTTTTTCATCGTGGCTATCTTCATTGGGCAATCCTACAGCTCCCTCTGAAGATCTGGCGTAGCAACCAAACATTGACATTGCTGGTTGTTGCTGCAGCCAAAGGGGTTGTTGCTGTTTCAAAACTTGAAGCTCCAGCATTCTCATCTGTTGGCGACAAGCAAACAACTGCATGGCCTCTTCCAACAAAGCAATAGAGAGACCATCCCTATCTTTTCTTAGAATTGCAGCCATCTTTTCTGCCTCTCTGGCCCGTGTTTGAGATGCTTTCAGCGCTTTAAGAAGCTCCATTTTATCCTTTTCATCATCACCATTTTCGAGCTGGTAAGTACCATACTGTTTGCTATCTTGCTCTTCTTCTTTGCCTGAAATATTACAGACCCTATTCATGGAAAATATGACGGTCTTATCCGAACCTAGAAAAACCTTGGAAGGAGGAGGAAGATCACAGTTCTGCATAAGGTCAAACCCTGCAGGCTTGTGAGAAACTTTGAAACCCATAACATGATTCCTTGCTGTTTGACTAATCTTCTTTTGTTGGCCACCCATTAAAAGTTCAATCTTTTTATGATGAATGATGAAGATTGTACATATGCAGTTATGGGTTAATTTAATGGACTAATGTTGAATATTTCAAGCAAGAAAGGAAAATATGCAGTTTAAGGCGTGGAAGGAAGAAAGGTGGTAGGTTATGGACTTGGTAGTTGTGTGGGAGCATTGAATTCATAAGGAGAAAGCGTGATGAAGAGGCAGTAATTTTTGTGATTAGGAATATGTTTGCTTTGTAAGTAACTCTGATTTTGATGCTTCGAAAAATACCTTGCTTGCAAGTTTGGATCAAAGATTAAATTACTACTAGTAGTGAGAGAGAGATTCCTATTTCATTATAAACATGATGAAGTCTTTTGTCTCATTTTTCTTTCTTCAACCTCATTTTTCTTTTAATTCATAAACATGATGAAATCTTTTTTCTAAATATATCCCGTAAAATTTGGACTTTCATTAAATTGAACCAACATCCTTGTGAATTGACCGTGGTCGGCCTAAGGGCCAAGCAACCCAAGCAATAACTTTAGACCTCAAAATTTTGAGTGAAAAAAAAGGTCTCTAAAAATTAATTTGGTTATAAGTATATTATATGACAAATAAATTATAGACATTTGCATAACTTAGCTGATTACCAAAAAGACCTCAATTATTCTTAGTCATGAATTCAAATTTTGGTCTCCACAAAATTGATTTTATATAAATATTAAAAATAATAATTTTAAAGGCCACATTAAATTTTTTGTTTTAGGCCTCTTAATCTGTTGGGCCGGCCCTGGAATTGACTCAGCTTTTCCTCAATTTTTAGAGGCATGTAATCAATTGTTTTATTCTCAGTGCACCACACTTTTTTTTTTGTTGATAAAATTAAGTTTTGGTGAGTTGAATTTAAGGGTTAGGAAAAACTTCAATATCTAGAGAGCACTAACATATGTACTTATAAATCATCGAACAAAAAGATATTTGTGTTGATAACGAAAGTTGAAACCTCAATTTTACAAGATATAAGTCAATTTCTTATCGACTAAACTGACATCAATCAACTACTAACATATATAATTTTGGACAAGTGCAATTTGCTTTCAGACTACATAAGAATAAGAATGAGAAGCGTTCAAGTCTATTTCATGCTTTTCTAGTCTTTTTTTTAGGGGATGCTTTTCTAGTCTTTGACCGGTACCAAAATACATAAATTAAAATGCCAATGTCAATGTCAGTTTAATTAATATAATATTCGTGACTCCGTGAGCCCTGTCAAAAAATAAATAAATTCGTGACTCCGTGAGTGTGTATATTAAGTTACTTGAAGAAGGATTTAGGATTTACCATTGAGAAGAATGATTTAGGATATCAGGAGAAGGGGAAATGAAGAGAAAGGAGATTTTTTTTTTGTTTTAATATATTTACGCAATTATCTCTATAAATGATGCCATCCAACAATTTCTTATCATTATACCACTTACTTTTATATTAGATTTAAATTATCTTTATATTCATGTATGCAATTTTTTCTTTTACAAAAAATCATATACGTAATTGAATGAGTAAATTTTTTTCACATCTCCATTAAACTCTTAAAAAAAGAAGTAAAAGTTACACGCAAGACTGTAAGTCAGTCTTTGAAAAATTATCGATAAAACAATAGAATGGACTTCAATCTAGTAATCTCACGATGAGGAAGTATCACCATTGTAAAATTTTAAGATCATCGAAGTTGCCATATTTAAGTAAAAATTTAAGACTGCTATTTTTTTAGACCTAGTCAATGGTATGATTTGGTTGATGTCACCAAATTTAATTAAATGTTTAAGAATGTCCACTTCTCTACGTCTAAGACAACGGCCATATTAATGTTGATTTAGTAAAAATAAGAGAAAACATCTATAAGGTGTATTTTGAACACCAATATTCATTGTTATTTTTATCGAACCAACATTGATTGACTATGGATCATGATCTCACTTGTGACGATAGAAGCGTAATACAATGAACTTTTATTTATGATCAGCGATATCGATCATTATTAGAGTTTCGAACAATCTTCGAATATCAATGCACAACGTAACATTTCTCTGCTTAGAATCATCACTTTTTTTTAATGCTTTGACCAGCTGTACAGAATTTATGTTTCAACTAATTTGAAAATGCAAGAAATTGAAAAAGGCATAGTGCATTTTTATTCTCTTTAGCTGCATGCATTAGCATTATTAACTAACTATTGCAGACTTCATAGGAGAAAGAAAATTAGTCTCTACAATAGTACTATGCTAAGATCTCAATCCTTATCCACCAACCACCGTTGAAAATCTAGATAAGATATTAACCACCTTGTCCTTCCTAATTCTCTCTCTTCTTTTTCTCCTTCAAGTCCAACCAATGATAATGAAAGATAATATTCCTAATTAATCAATTTTTTATTATTAATTTTAATTAATTATTAGAAGAAAGAATCCCACAAGCAAAGTTTCCCTTTTGAGACACTTTTCCCTTCCCTTCATACTCTTCCCACTCCACAAGGTTCTTTTAATTTTTTTATATATATTTTTTTTCATCCTCAACATAACTGAAACATTCTTTCATAACTGTAACCGATGAATTGAAACATTCTTTTTCCTATGATGGATTCTGCATTTTTGATTTCTTGGTGCTTTTGAAGTTAGCATTCTTGATGGGACTTGTTTTTACCAAAAGGGCATGCATATTTTTACTGTGTTGTTTTTTCATCACTTCTGGAGTATATTCAGGTAAGGTAAATGTTTAAATTCAATGTTTTCCTTACAATGTTATGTTATGAATCCAATATCTCATTTGTTTCATTTTTGTTTAATTGATTGTTCTTGTTTCTTTGAAGTGGAGGGGTTACATGGTGGATCTAAAGTTAGAGGAGTGAACTTAGGAGGGTGGCTTGTTATTGAAGGTTGGATCAAACCTTCACTGTTTGATGGCATTGCCAATGGAGACATGCTTGTGAGTGACTTTACATTTGTTTCACTCATTTTTCTGCGAGATACTTTATTATTTGATTAAATATTCATTTTGGTTCTTGAATGTGTGACTCGTTGTCACTACAAAACTTGAATGTATCAAAATTACAAAAGCATTCCCAAATGTGTCTTTCGTTAGTTAGTTTGGTCCTCATTTGTGTTTTCGTTGGTTAATTTCGTCCTCATGTGTGTCTTCCGTTAGTCAATTTGTGTACGAAATTACTAACAGAAGATACATTTAGGGATATTTTAGTAATGATGATACATTCAAAGATTATAATGACACCACCTCGCTCGTTGTGGGACTAAATTGACTTATCTGGATGATCAATGTGTTGATGATATATGTAAAAAATGTAGGATGGGACAGAAGTGCAGCTTAAGTCAGTGACATTGCAGAAATATGTATCTGCAGACAATGGTGGAGGAATGAATGTGACAGCTGACAGGGATTCCCCATCTTCATGGGAAACGTTCAGGGTAAGATCTAAAGTTGCTATGGTCTTCTATTTTAATTTTCTATCCAGCATTATATGTTGCAACGATTCGATTTTTGCAGATTAGTGAGTATGCTTCTAATGTTCAGTTCTTGTCCTGTGCTTACTTTATTTATTTCATGGTTTCATCCCTAAATCAGTTGAATTTCTGAATGTGTAAACGTTATCGATTGTGAACTTGAATATGATTCCAATTTGAAGCTGTTCGAGTGATGTGAGCAGAACTTGAAGTTTTATAAAAAGAGTGACCTTTTTTCTGTTGCAGTTGTGGAGAGTATCTGAATCTGAATTTCAATTCCGTACCAATCAAGGCCCATTTCTTACATGTGATGGTGGAGGTAGCACTGTCTCTGCAACAGCAAAATCGCCTTCAATGTCAGAGACATTTGAAGTTAAGCGTAATGAGAAAAATAGGATTCACATCAAGATAAAGAATGGACCCTATCTTCAGGTATTTATCCTTTTGCTTTCTGCTAAATTGGAAGTCTATTAGTTCCATATAAAATGTGATGATGTTTTTACACACCCCACCATGTTAGTCTCTATAAATCATTCAACAACATTATTTTAAGGATTTTTAAGATGTTATATGATAATGCTTTACTATGGCAAGCCATATTGATCTTAGACTTTTAACAGATTCACATGAATGCTTATACCACTATCTTTATAGGCTACAACTGGTAATCAGCTCACAGCAGACTATTCAGGCGTACCCGGATGGGACGATAATTCAGCTACATTTGAAATGACAATTGTATCAAATAACCTACATGGAGATTACCAGCTAGCAAATGGTTATGGACATGAGAGCGCAGAAGATGTTCTTAGGGTAAACTCTTGCATTGTAAATATTTTTCTATATAGTTATCTAGTGTCACAATTAAGGCTTGTTAGGCATTATTTAGTTTTTATCTTTTATGACTATCACATTGCAAACTGATAAAGGCATAATGTGTTTAAAACATTCTAGTTTTAACTGTCTTTTCAAGTAAGTTATAAGCTGTTTTCAAAGCAATCCTGGAGAGTTTTTGAAAGTAAGTAGAAAACTTCTTATGAACATGTTACAAGGTGTTTTCATAAGCTATACCGGAGAGTTTATGGAAATAAGATGAAAAAAACTTTTGGAAATATCATAAACTGCTTCCATAAGCTCTCCAAAATAGTCTCACAAGTACTTATGTCAGTAGGTTAACTAAATAGTCTTCACAAATTCGTCTGTTTACTTCCTCCAACTTATTTGTATTGATTTATGCGATATACTTTTTGTTAGTGAAAACCATACATAATATTGAAAAACAAAATAGCAGATTTTGTTTCCTAGTTAATTGTTCCGCTTTCTGTAACTGCAGAGACATAGAAATAGCTATATTACAGTAGAGGATTTCAAATTTCTATATGAGCATGGAATAAATACTGTGAGGATACCGGTTGGGTGGTGGATTGCTTTTGATCCTGATCCTCCAAGTCCATTTATTGGAGGAAGTCTTGAAGCTCTAGATAATGCGTTTTCATGGGCACAGTAGGTTTTACTTTCTCTGTATATATCTTTCAAGGTTTATGGCACAATTGAAACTTTATTTTTCCTTTTGAAAACATGCCTAACTATTATTATGTTGCAGAGAATATGATATAAAATGCATTATTGACCTTCATGCTGCTCCTGGTTCCCAAAATGGAATGGAGCATAGTGCAAGCAGAGATGGATTTACAGGCTGGCCAACTTCTCCAGATTACATTTCAAAGTCATTGCATGTTATTGAATTTTTAATTTCTAGGTATGTTTTGGATGTGTAAATATATTTGTAGAAGTTCTTATTATTGACTAAACAACTCCAATGTACCCAAGAATATCAATTGGAGGGTAAACTTTCTTGCTCGTTATAATTTTATCTGTTGAATGCAATTCTTGTTTGTTACTGAGAGTCAGTAAATATGTTGAGTTCGGCTCTTTTACAGTACGAGTGACATATCATTTGCTAATATGCTTCACGAACCTGTGTGTCGACCTTACTGAATAGACTTTGTGATTTGCAGATATGCAAAGCATCCTGCCTTGCTGGGAATTGAGCTTTTGAATGAACCATCAGCTGGCACAGTTTCTTTGGATATTTTAATTTCGTATTACAAGCAAGGCTACCAAATTGTTCGTAAATATTCGTCGTCAGCTTATGTGATAATGTGCCTGAGAATTGGCAATGCAGATCCTTTGGAGCTTTATCAAGCCAACATAGGATCTACCAACTTAGTTTTGGATTTGCATTTCTACAACCTCTTTGACACATTCTTTGTCAATATGAGTGCTGGTGATAATGTACAATACATATACAAAAGTCGGGAAGGTCTGTTGAAGGCCTTCAACAATTCAAATGGCCCACTCATTTTTATTGGTAAGACAACTTTCTTTCTGTTTGTTCGGTGTTGCATTAGATGCTTCGCACTTATAAACCTCAATCAACTTCATAAAAACCCTTGAATGCATAATAAACTTTGCCAGAATTTGTTAAACCTTTTTTTGTTTGATTCTACCGTCATGTTTTTTCTAGATAAAGCTCTATCATCGTATATTATTGCTCGTATCTATTTTGAACATGAATCTCGATTCATTGTGATAGATTGTGTTTTTCTGAGGAGTTGAACACTTTAACTTTCTATAGCCAGCTGATTTTTTCTGTCATTTTGATTTACGACTTGATTCTTGAATTATTTTGAAGTTTAACATGATAAATCTTCTTTATGTTATTTAATGCATGCCTCTTGTTTTTAATTAAAATGACAATTTTTTATTAATCACGTATCTTACGATTCTTAATAAGATTTGATACATGATTGAAAACGGTGTCTTCTTATTCACAACTTGAATCTCAAATATCAGGAGAGTGGGTGAATGAGTGGGATGTGACAAGTGGATCCCAAACAGATTATCAGGACTTTGGAAAGGCACAGTTAGATGTCTATAATACAGCTTCCTTTGGTTGGTGTTACTGGACTTTAAAAAATGACAGGGAGCACTGGGATTTTGAATGGAACATTAGGAACAACTATCTTCAATTAGGTAAGGACTATAGATTTGGTGGCACATTATTGGTGATATATTTATGATTTTTTTTAACAAACTACCTGTTTGATTTTGCAGGTAAATCACCCAACAATCAGAACATATACTCTTTGGGACTGTCTGGATTGGCTTTCACCTTGTTTTATCTTCCTCACTTTTTGTGAAAATTTTACTTGGATTGAAGGCATTTTTGATGCCAGCTGTTTCAAGATTTTTTGTTTCACTCTGCCATTAACTTTATATTGATGGAAATTGAAGAATGCAATGATATAGTATGTGAACCACTTATGCTGTTATGCATACTCACTCAAATAAAACTTATAAGTTGGGTTGATATTCAAGGTCATTTTACAAACATAAATTTTTATATACATATCCAGAAAAACCACCAACTTTGTGTTGTCCACTTCTAAAAACATAGGAAGTTTTTTAGTAGAGATGGACAAATAGTGCTCATAAAAAGGGTATTATTCCACTTGTCTTGTAGCAAGTATTACATGTTTTCCATTCAAATTAGAGTACATGATTGTACAAATTGGAAAGTCACACGACATGAGTAATATGTAACAACTAATACATGCAATTAACTCTTAATAACAGCTTTCATTAAAAAAAGAAAAAACCACTTCAGCTTAGCATCTCTAGAATTGGATATCTTCAATTAGCTCTTAATAACACCTTGTAAATATAAAATCAGCATCTTCCAAGCATTAGCTAAGGTGGAGAATTATATATACAAGCTGTATGCTATAAACAATTTCTCCAACATTGCTTAATGGTGTTAACTAAGAAGAATATTATGCCCCGTAAAAAAAATAAGAATATTATGAGTTGTCATTTATGCTAAAATATTAAAATGCTATTTGATCTATCCAAAAACAAAATGCTATTTGATCCATAAAAGTTTTAAGTATCATATATGATATGATGTGTTGAATTATTTTCCTACATAGTTGTCTTTCTGCAACTTCCATGAAGGCGCGAGTAAATAACTTAAAATTCTTATTCAATAAACATTTAGAATAAGAAATCTTTGTAACTATTTGGTTGAATATACATGTTAAAAAATTCCTCATATCAAATAGCTCCCTTATTAAAAAAAGCTCATTTGTCGGTTCTTATATGTCAAATTAATTGTCATCGAGTAAAGTGACATTATTGATCATTTTACAATTTGAGGGAATTTGAACTCTTTTTTTTGAAGTTACAAAGACAAACTCTTTCGACTGAGTTAACACTTCGTCGACAAATGTATTGTGTTACAAAGATGAATTGAAATATTGGTTCTCAAGGAAATAAAATGAAAATAACATAAAGAAAAGAAATTACAAATTAGAACACGAGGAAGGTTGGTAATTGTTGATGGTATTAATTCATGCAAGAATAGGTTCATACATAGCCAAAAAGTAAAATCCAAGTGTAATTAATGTTCAAACCAAACACATACTAATTGGAAATTGTAATTATCATCAGGTACAACACAATTCTTATTTTCCATTAGAAGAGAGGGGAAAAAAGCCTATAGGCTTGGCGTGCTCTCTCCCCCAATTTGTCACCCCATCTGGTCCTAGCTAGTACAACCAATGAAGAAAAAAGTACAATACATTTTCAAAACAAAAAAAAGAAGAAATTAAACTTATTAACAATCATAAAGCCATGTCTGCTAAAGCCATGATTGACCACAATAGCTTGGCATAGCTCAAAAAGGGATAATTAATTAATCAAGTTGAATGATTGAAACCGGTCCGGATCACCAAAAAATCAGACATGACTTGAGAGTCAAGGTTAATGGTAGTTTATAAACATCCCGTCTCTCCAACCTATTCACACGCCATTTAAAGACAAAGTCACGAAGGCATACTCAAGGTCCAAAGCGAACAATACCTCAGAAAAAAATGCAACGGACATGACTTCTAAACGAAAACATCAACAAGGTCACTTTGATTGAAAAAAGAAAATACTAAGCTCTTGACCAATGCTTCCTTCAGGATCAATCAAATGAAAAGATTCACAATTAGATTTAGAAGAACCACGAACCCTTTGAAAGTTAGCTCTAAGATACATAAGTTGATCATCTTCTTGACAAATCTCTTTTCCATTTATAACACCAGTACCAACAGAAACAGACCTCATCAAGTTAAGTGCTTCTAAATCACTTCTTGAAGGCTTACGCTTAACCGAATACCCGACTTTCCTCCCATTACAGTACATAATCCAAAGAGGAGTTGAAAACAAATTACTGTTATTGTTACAAGCACTTTCTAGCACAATTCTCAACGTTCCTCCTCTCATTTCCTTTGCTAAAACACTTGTTGGAATTGCAAGTTCTAGAAGGAGAATAGGGTTTGTGGAATTTGAATTAGATTGAATACAAAAACTTACTTTTCCTTTACGGTATCCGAATATCGTGCCAGTAATTGTTGTAGATGTCATGAGTGAAGAATGTGATGATGGATATTTGTTATAGTTTTGGTGAGAGTGTTTTGAAATGCTAATATCTTGGTCTTGTTCTTGTTCTACTAAGGTGCAGTTGCAAGTGGGGATTAGTAGTTCAATGAGTGAACGTAGAAGCCTCCATGATCGAACTTGTTTTTGACAATCCACTGTGGTTACACCATTGGTCATGTTGGTACTACCAACCTTGGTGATGTAGGCCATTGTCATGTATTTGTGGTACCTTACTTGGTTGGTTTTCAGGTTTTTTCTTTGGGTTTGCACTTGATCTTATGTATGGTTTGGGGCAGTTTATATAGTACATGTATGTATTATGATGCAATAGATTTATTTTAATAAAGTACTCTTTAATTAAAAAGCACCTACTTTGAAAAGAAACAGTTGCAAAATTTCAGCATAATTATTCCCTTTTATAAATTATTATGACATTTTTAAATTAGTGTTTGCACTTTTATTTATTTAAAAGTTCTTTGTCTTCTTGCTTAGTACAATGCTAGCTATGAGAGCACCCATGGTGCTATCAGGTACGGTGATAATAGCATATGCAACTCATGAGGTTCAACTTAGAAGTGTGATTTTTACTGAAAAATGATTATTATCTACCTTTCTGTCTTTTATTTCTCATCATCTCTAATTTAACAAACCATTTCTTTCTAAATATCCAAATAATTTATTTTAATTTTTAATCTATCTCTTTTTAAATCTATATACACTAAAACCACTCATGTCATCGTCAAATATCAAAGTTAGAGTCAGTTTCCGATTTTTATCTAACATCATATTGTAAGAAGTATTCTCAATTACACTCCTCATTTTAGATAAGCAGCTATATCTCTCCTAGGTAAGCCTGATCAAGAAGTGTGATTTTTGCCTTACTCACGATACTATAAACAATATTTCTTGTTGCATTTCTTGTCTCGAATCGTTGAGTGATGATTTCTTCAAGACAATATAATTTCCAATTTTTAAAGAGTCAATTTCCGGTTTTGATCTTACATAGACTCATATTGTGCTCTCATATTCTCAACTGCACTCCTCACTTTAGATAAGTAGGATATCTTTAATGGGGTAAGCAAGAAGTGTGATTTTTGTCATGCATAAACGATACTGTAAATAATATCTCTAGCGTATTCATTGTCTCAAATTGTTAAGAAATCTCTTTGAGTAGGGTTGTCCACATACAAATATGAGATAATGAGATTTTAATTCGATATGAATTTCGAACACACTAATGGTGAATGCTCACCTCACCTTGTTTCTTTTACGGTTGCTAAAAAATTGCATTAGTTTTACAAGTTCATACAAAAGTTTAGTTTTGTAACTTCTCTAAAATCACGACACAATCGTATCTAGACGTGTTTTTGTAGCCTCAAAAGTCAAACCAAACACATGCTTAATCTAACTTTTGGTAGGGTTTACCATTCACCCTAGAGAAAAAACATCTTTTAACAAAGAAGATATACCTCAAATTTAGATCCTAATCTTATTCTTTATTGTGTTCTACGGTTGACCTCATGGTCCTAGTCTACACTTTTTCCACAAGAATCTATTGTTGATTAATTAGTTTTAATTGAAGTTTAGTTTTTTTTAGCCGCCACCAACTATACAATGCTTAATCTAGTGTAAACCAATTCTTTTGGATTCTGACACAACCAATGCAATAATGTCTCATATTTTGCACTGCTTGCTCGTGCATGTTTTCTTTTGTTCCTTCACTTTTTACTTAATCCTTTCTATATTTTTTGTGGTACATTTCTTGTGGAACCACTATAATCCCCTAAAACAATATATATCATGATAAATATTTTGGTGCCATTTTTTTATTGATTGCTTTGTTCTATATGATTGAGAGAATAAACTAATTGGGAATGAAGATTTCCGTACCACAGCAATCCACCATCATCTAATGATTAATTTATCCCTTTATTAGATTTTGGATGATAAATTAAACTTCAACTATATATAAATATACAACTGTTCAACAACTACTAAATAATTTTGTAAAAATAGAAAACAACCACTATATAGTATGTATCTTCATGCACGACAATATACAGCCACGTAAGGGTGCACTTTTACTCAATTATAAGACCCTACTCTTCCAAAAAGAAAACATATTTATTTTTGTGTGGGGTTAAAAGTACATACACCCGCATATATGTTTTCAAATATCATGTGAAAATAACTTTGGGGGCCAAGCGTGCTATGTAGAAGCCAAAATGAAATTTATTGGCTTGGCTTTGGCTTTCTAGTCTGGTTTTTCCACTCATGTCTTCTCCTTTCCCTTCCCAATTGCTGAAAAATGACAACACAAACAAACCCTTTTATTCTTTAGTTCCCTTATTTTATAAGCAAGGGACCCATTGTATTAAAAAATGTTCCTTGAAAAGAACACACACCACCATAAAAAAGTTAAATTGAAAAAGTATTAATTTAAAAATCAAAATATTTTAACATGTGCCAGTTTTTTTGTATTATTTAATATGTATCTTTTGTATCAATAAGATTAAGAAATAAAGCAATTTCTTATTTAATCTAAAACTATTTTATTTATTTTGTTGAATATAAACTAGTATTGAATTGTCTAAAAAAATATGTGTCAAAAAAATAATAACTAGTGTTTAATTTGGCTTGAACTCTTGTGTCAGAAAGAGAAAAAAAAAACTTGAACTCTCTCCTTATTATGCGTCTATATTTTATGTGTATGTCTGTGTTGTCTTATTATTATACATCTTTATTTATATCAGGTGAGAATCAGTTAAAGATCAGTAATAACAACCAATTTGAGATGGCTTGTTTTTTATTTTTATTTTCTTTTTACCATTTTTTTAGTAAATATATTGGTCAGTCAAAGAAATGACTAATAATAAGTTACAAATATTTCCCTGAAAAAAAAATAAGTTACAAATATTCACATACATCACTAGTTGTTTTTCACAAAAGAAAATCAATGCATTTCATTAATAAAAATCAAAATTTCAATACAAAGTAGAACATAAACGGGGACATGCTATGGGTAGCGATTCCTTTGCAAGGACTAATCATATTATTTGCTTAGTTTAGGATGAGAAATACCACGAACCATAATTTGAGAATTAACTTCAAAAGTGACGTTAGAGTATCCTGACTCCAAAAATAATTAAAGAGTCTTCAAAAGACCCAAAGTATCTTCTTCAACAACTATGAGATAGTAAGAAAAAAAAGTTATTCTAAAAGAGATTGTTGGTGTTGGTAGAAAGTATACATAGAAGTCTCACATTGTTTAGAATTGTAAAGGAAAAGGTAACAAAGATCGTTGATGATGGTTGAAAATATATATATTGAAGAAGCCTCACATTGCTTAGAATTGTAAAGGAAAAGGTAGGACACGACAAGCAAGATGGTTCCTTTACTTGTTTACTTTCTCGCTTAGCAAGTCTTGTAGGCCACAAGGTTGTTTAAATGAATTATCTTCTTTTAGAGTGATGTTTTAGGTTGAAAGCAGTCAAGCTTAATATCATCATCTCTTTGAGACTGTAGATCCATTTGTTATAGATTAAAATTAAAACATATGCAATTTTCGCTTATTAAAAAATAGTTGTGATTATAACATAAGTAATTTAGAGATTGTTCTTTAGATATTTTTAATGAAAACATAAACTATGGTTGCAAAAATATTCAAATTGAAAAACTACGTATGCTGAAATAGTAAATTTTTATTAATGTAGTTGAAATATCATAGACACAATATGGATCGTCAATCTATCTTTAAGGGCACATATCCCTTCTAGAAGGGCTTAGATGCCCTTCCGAAGGGCTCCTGAAGCCCTAGACGCGTCCCCTAAGGGCACTGCCTTAACAAGCTTCTAGAAACATCTAGAATGCTCTAGAGTGATTTAGGGTCCAAGCTGCTTGGGGCTTAAGTCACTGAATTACAAACTCACGAAGGGCTATAAATATCTCTCTTGAGAGCATTCTCAAAGTATCACATAAATAAACTAAACCCCAATTTCTAACATTGTATTCACTGCAAATACAATAACTTTTCTCCCACAAAAAATAAACTATAACTTTTCTCTCTCCTATTAATTTTTTTAAAAAACAACTTGTCAAAATAGCTATTTCATTTTCAATATAAAAAATCATATTTTAACAAAATGATATCTAAAAAATAGGCTTGCACACAAATATAACTAAAACATAAAAAATAATTTAATTTTTTTAAAACAAATAAACCCTACATAAGTCCTGTATAATCACTCATCGTTACACTTATGAGTGTTGGGGTGTACGTGTTTCAAGGTGTAGCTCCACCATCCGATATTATCTCTTTTATAGAGTTCGGTCAATTGCCACCTTTCACAAATCATTTCTTTCAATGATTCATCATCGTTATGAATATCTTATTTTTCCTATAACTCTAAAAAATGAAATCTCTTTCTACAAAAATCCATATATAAACTTACAATAATTTATCCACAATTGAATAATAATCATGAATTTATGCATTTAAAATATTTATAATAGCTGAAAATTGAGCAAAATCTGGGCATACATCTCATCTATAGTATGCTCCTTTTTCTTTTGTAGGTACTATAGCACGTAGACTAGTGTTTGCTACAAATTAAGCAAATTAATCCGCAGACCAAATTGGTTTTCAATTATTCACAGCTTATTGTACGACGCAGAGGATAGACAAAAGGAAAATGGTATTCATGGTGCAGTGCAGTGACACACAGCCTGGGTCTACATTCCTATTCATGGTGCACTTTTTGGTCGATTCTAGATGGAGACTTGGAATGAAAAGATCAGTAAAAGACTCAATTTGATTCCTTATACGAAAACAAGTTTGTCTTAATTAAAAATGTTAGTGACTAATTTGATTTTATTTTTTGTCCATCACTAAATTTGCGAAAGATCAAATTAAATCTTCATTAATGAAAAAATAATGGAATTCTATTTGTTTATGTCGTTTATTGTTAAGAGGAAAATTACAATTATGCATAAAGGTCACAATCATAAGCGACAAGAAACATTTTATAGCCAATAGATTAGGCAAAAGATATATAACAACTGTGTGATCTATAAATTTTGTAGTCAAGTGCTATATATATTCTGATTTGACTCATTCATGTTTGGTGTTTCCAAAATCATTTTTTGATTGTGAGCTGAGCTGTACTCAATATCAATATACTGCAAGTTAACTTATACATGTTTTTGTGCTATGGTATTATTGGGTTGTGAAATTATGATTTATCCATCCAGATAGATTGGGAAGAATCTTGGTGGGTTCTGAATCCTCATGTGTCGTGCATTTGATGCTTCATCATACTATTACCAACACATGAACCCACGTTCATCAGCATGTTTTTTCCACTACTGCTTAAAAAGTAAAAACTCTTATGATTTTGGAAATATACATATGGTTCATAAAAATTGTTCACAAGCACACATACATACCACACAAATTTGATCAATTTTTTTTTTTTATAAATCTAAGCAGATATTGGAGGATGAGGAAAGTAGCACTCCTAGGCTTTGGACCAATTGAAGTGATAGTATGGGCCGAGAGCTCAATTCATGCCCAGAAACATAGTAGAGAATTGCTCTTCTCCCTTTTGTTACTCATCATTCTCGTGTTACATGAGTTAACTCATAGTGAATATACACCTACGTGAGTTAACTCATGCTGAAAATACACATACTTGAGTTAACTCACACTCGATTTTTTTAGAGCAATGAACAATTCTAAATGGGAGTAGAACAATTCTCAACATAATAAGGAAAAATAAGTTGGCACGCCTTGTGGGACGGATTTAATTTAACTTGCATATGCAACGTTTTTCTTTTGTGAAATTTACTTATCTATGTATGTTATTGTAATTCAAACTTCAATTCGACAGGAACAAATATTTGATATATTATTTAAGGATAAACAAATAAAATTGTCGAACGATAGTAAGTTGATGAGATCAGATGAAATTATAGACAATATCAAAATATTATTTACACTGTATCTTTGACCTTAAATATTTGTAATTATGTATTAGAAAAAATAATAAATTTGACATTTTAAAAATATTATTTCCTTAAAAAAAATATTAATGGAGATAAATGTAACATCTTATAAAACACTTGAATGGCTGATATTGTAGCAGAGGTAACTGGTAAGAAGCGGTAGTGCCGGTGAAAAGAAATTAGGAAATAGCATAACATTGTTTTCTCTTAAATGGTTTTTGAACGGAGTGGAATAGAAGGGAGATGAATGTTTTTTAATAAATAGTAGAGATTGCGGTGTCTTTTTTTTTTGTTTGGTTACAATCGCAGTGTCATTTAAGCAAACCTTAAGAAAGGTGAATGTATTTTTCTCCATTAATAATATTGTTGGACAATTGGATGTAGTGCATAGTCATCGAGTCAACATGTTCTTGAACAACGTCACCAATTCAAACAATTGTCTAAGTCAATGTCTATTTTTTTGACGCTATTGAAGTCAATGTCATTGAAAGCATGTTGCCTACCACTACATTCACATATTTCATCATGAAAGATGAACACCACTATACTAGATGAAAGCAACATAAGTTGTCATTACAACCTTAAAATACAATGTAAACTAAGGTTAAATAAAATCAAACATTGTCCACAACCATAAAATAATGAAAACTATTTTGGCTTCTTGTTAATGTTAGGTCTGCAACAATTAAAGAATGTAAAAAATGTCTATTAAAATTAAAGGTCTTGCTAACCAGTGTCCTCAAGACAATGGTTAAAGAATCTACAAATAAAAATTTTGTAGATTTTTATTTACAATGGTTAAGGAATTCACAAAATAGAAACTCTTTAGTATTATAGTATACAAAAATTTACAATAGAAGAACGAAGGAAACAATTTGTTTAAATAGTTTTCTTAAAATACCATCCAATTTTTTTACGTAAAATAAGTAACATTGGCACCTTCTGAGTTAGCAACATATATACCAAAAAATGTTGAATAGGAACACTATCACTTTCAAAACGTAGAATAGCTAGGAACAAAACCAGGTAGAAATAAGAAAGAAATCGCAAGTGGAAGTGAACGAAATCTGACCTAAAAAACACTGAACTGCAAAAACACTAGTACTCGCCGAAATGGACCTCACATGGAGGGGAATAAATGGCATGCATGGGAGAGAAGACAATTCAGGGTCTTTCTCTTTCCACACTTCCACTCTCTCACACTCCTCTTTATATAATTTGCAGCATCCTTTCCTTTCTAATTTTGTATTCTTAAAAATTCACACTCTCTCTCTCCTCAACAAACCAAACCGACTTCACTTTTCTATCTGGATCTTCTTGTTGAAATATTTTATTATTTAATTATATTCCAATATCATCATGTGGGCAACAAATATCGTAATAATAATTATTAGTTATTTATCAATTGTGAGCTTTAATTGATTAGTGATCAAATTAAGTAATAAGGCTATTAGGTTTCTATTTAGATAATTAAATATTTAATTAATTGATATGGACTCAATGAGTAGATGTTCGGATGACCCATTAATGGAATAATGGGAAACTCTAATGGTCATCCAATATAAAAGAGGCTATGGTCCCCAATAAACCCTGATTGACTGGAATTGGGTTAGTGGCGGGTTAATATTATATATTTGTGTGGTGCCTTAGTGGCGGGTTATAATTATTGTGTGGTGCCTTAGTGGCGGTTTTAGTCTTCATTTTCATGCATGACATATGCATTTGTGTGGTGCCTTAGTGGCGGGATTACAATTATATTCTGTGTGGATGCCTTAGTGGCGAGAATTATATCCAGATCATATAGTTATAAGAGCATGCATCTTACGCATAATTGCATTGAGTCGGTTGTATATTTGTGATTTTATAATTGATTAAACTATTATAGTGCAAATGAAATGTGTGTGAACTTTACTTAAAGAATATGACTTGAACGTATTTTTCTTAATTCTTTTTGATTGAGAAGTTTTGATACTATCTATTTTATGACATTGTTCTTGTGCTTTGAGTATGAACCAATTTGGATAAGGAAATTGACCCTTACATTAATATAATGTTGTAGGTACCAAAGATGATGTATGAAGTTTGATGCGTGATGAACGCGTACGCTAGGACAAAATAAATTGGGTTTTTGATTGAATTGTAACTTTAGAAAAGATTTTTGAAGGATATTTATTTTAAGAATTTTAATTAAATTATGTTAAGAATTTTGTATAGGTTTGCTAAGAATTTATTATTGATCGAAAAAAATAGTAGCGTTTTTAGAAAATTGAAAATATTAGGCGTAATGTCTTGGACCAAAATCCGGAACGTTACAGTAAACATATGACAATTATAAGCATTTATTCTTTGTCAAAGTAAATTGTCATTGTTTGATCATTGTTGTAAAATACCGCTAGCAATTGAAATTATTGTTGAAAAACTTAATATTGATGGTGCACTAGGTATTTTGGTGAGTACTTTTGTTACTCTTATTCTCTTTAAGCTAATATAGTTTAATGTATCTGTTAATTTGAGTTTTTTTTTTTTAACATTAAAAGTTTTAACTTTTAGGAATTAAACAATAATATTAATATTGTTCTTGGATCTAGACCTTAGATAAGGGTGGTGAAACTCACATTCTCTCACAAATTCAGCACCTAATGTGAGAATCAAGTTTGATAAGTAAGTATATACCAAATTTCATAGGTCACGTGAGATCATAAAACTAAAATATCATATGTATTAGAGGTGTTATTTAAGATGACAAACTTTTTGTCATATTTTCTTTGCTTAAACTAAAGTGCTTTTAAAGCAATATAGAGAAAGACAAGCTCTCATTGGAGAGTGGATATTTCACTAAGGTTATTAGGCAAAGAAAATGTTAGGAGCACATTATGTAAACATTTAATCTTGCTAAGACACTATAATTTTGACTATCATATGACTTGTTCGAAAATTTAGTAATTTCGACTATTATATGACTTGTTCGAGAATTCATTATTTATTATTCTCTTTGCACAATTAAGTTTATAACTGTTCCAGTTAAAAATGATCATTTAAATGATCAATTCATAAAGTGTGCAAATAAGGAAAAATTGAAGCAAGAGAAAATAAAATAGTGCTCATTCGGAAACTACCTCAAACGATAAGAGAAAATAAAGAAAAGTAGTCTTGATTGACTTATGTCCAATGATGTTGAAAGATATAACAATTTAGAATAGACAAAGTCGATAAAGATTGTTTTATTAATTTTTTGAACTATTTTTAGATTGTCGTTACTAACTTTTTTTTATATTTAAAAGACAATTTGGTGAATCATTATTTGAATTAATTTTTTGTTTTAATTTCTTTTTGAATAAATCAATATATTTTGAGTTTTATTTTCAAATGATGATTCAATGTGTCTTTTAAGTTCAATTATTAGAGTCAATTTAGTTAAGACTTGTGACATTCTATAATATTTAAGGTTTTGAAAACTATAAATTTTTCGTCCCACAAATTAAGGAAACTTTGAGACATAAATTGTTAAGTTTTCTTGAGGATATTGAGTTTGGGGGAGAGATATGACAATAGAACAAAATTGAATGAGGAAGAATTACTTCTAAACTAATTCATATAGTTACTATTATTATAGTATATTTGGATCCTCATGAGGACATTATTGTTTTTCCTCTCAATAAAGTTATTAATCTAATTCATATAGATCAAACTCAACACCCTCAAAAACTATGGCTTCTAGTGTCATTAAGAATTGATTGAAAAGAGAAATTCTATTTAGTTTAATTGAAAGACTATTAAGACAATCATTATACTAGTTTGCTTATTATAATTTTGGAGCTGCATAAGATGGATTTCAATAGAGTATTTCTTAATGGTGACATTAATGATACAATATGGTGCAACTGAATAAAGTTTTTGTGTCAATTGATACAAAGTAGATGGTTTGCAAAGTCATGAAATCCACTTATAAGTTAAGAAATTTAAGTCTCTTTAGTGTTACCACAAATTCTCATAAAGTAATTGTCTCATTTGGTTTTGAGATAATATTATGGAGAATTGTGGATTTAGTAAGCTCAGTGGGAGTAAATTTATATTTTGAGTTTTATGTGTCAATTATATTTTATTTAGTCAACGATAATAAATGTTTGTCATGTGAAACCAAGAAATCTCTAATAAATGTTAGTGATGAAAGATTTTGGGGACACCTCTTTTGTATTAGGCATTTCGATACTTAGAGATTCTTCTCAAAGTATTATTTAGATATCACAAAAGAGTTATATCAATATAGTCGAAATTAAATTGACATTAAAGTTAATAAATTACAAGTGACATCAATCACCGAGAGAGACTTTTCAGTCTCAAATATTGCCTATCAGTAAATTTATGAATTTTGAAAATTAAGTAATTTCCTTCACTTTGGTAATAGATTTTTTTATTTTTATGTATGATCTTATTTATATGCATTTGGAAATAGCATATATAATAAGATTGTTTGACAGATACTTGAGCAATTCAAAGTTTGAATTGTTGAAAAGGCAACCATAAGGACTATTTAAAGAGAACAAGAGAGTTTATGCTCACATAAGAGATCTGACAATTTGGAGATCATTTATGTGTCAGACTTTGATTTTTTGGATTTAAGTAGATAATACACATCCTAACTCAAGAAATGATTGTAAGTATTTATGTCACTTGGTTGCATATTGTTAAAAGTATTGAAAGACCACTCAAGTTATATAGTGACATAATTCAGTCTTATAGTTATTCAACAACCTTTATAAAGTTTATTGCCTTATAGATTATTGTTGTTGAATGATAGAACATGTAGAGACAAACTTTATGCTAGCTATACCATTAATCAAAGACTTGACACCTAAGGTCTTTCATATGGTTGTTGTCATTAAAGATGTCTTGAATTAGTGGGAGTCTCTTTTATTTCATGTTCTATACTTTTGTTTTGATATCGATACAAACTTTATGTTATGATTTTCTGCAGAAATAAAGTTTATGAGGTTATGTTTGTTATAACCATTTATGTATCATTTTGTACAAATATTGAATTTGTAAACTTCAGTTTAATCTCACTAAAGTTTTTTGATGGATCAGTTGGAAAAAGACGTGATTTAAGAAATCACATTACATGAAATTTCCATGTCACTCATCCATGTCGATCTATGTCATCAAGTGCATTGATATGGTGGTCGTCGGGGTTCAGTCACGTTATACGTCAGTGACGACAACCGTGGTGGTCCCATTATTAATGTATGAGGTTGACCAGATTGTAAAGTTAAAATCTAAAGATAAATAGCATTCGGACATGTGCCTAAAGAATTATGATATAATTATTAAGATATGTAGCCCAAGTGAGAGATTGTTGGAATATTTTATTATTTAATTATATTTCAATATCATTATGTGGGCAAATATCGTAATAATAATTATATTAGTTATTTATCAATTGTGAGTCTTAATTGATTAGTGATCAAATCAAGTAATAAGGCTATTAGGTTTCTATTTGGATAATTAATTAAATATTTAATTACTTGATATGGATTCAATGAGTGGATGTCCAGATGGCCCATTAATGGAATAATGGAAAACCCTATGGTCATCCAATATAAAAGAGGCTATGGTCCCCAATATACCGGACATGGCAAAACTCTCTCTTCTCCCTATCTGAAGAGAACTTGAGGCATAAAGGTACCAGTTGAGGAAGAACCAAATCAGCCGCCGCTAACATTATTCTTGTTTGTTTTAGATCACCTCCTCTCTTTACCGTTGATGTTGAGAGGACTTCTTGAAAGCTTTATCCAGGTATTCCTGATACCTTAATTCTTAATATCCTTGATAAATCAAACATGTCGTAGATCCGATCATAATCATGTTCAATGTTTTGTTTGCTTCCGCTTTTGATTCATAATGATTGAACATGTTTTATGAATTATGTTTTTATGAAGACCTAAATTTCCAACACTTCTCTTTTATTTTCTTAATTGTGGGGTGGTTTTGGATTATTTATTTTTTTACCTAAAATTATCTTTATCTTTTTCATCCACATTTTAATCTAAATAAGTGTTTTTTTACATAGATTTATATTTTTGTTTGCTGATTTCGTCGTCTTGGCACAATGTTTGTTGATTTCCGTCTTGCTGCATTGTTTGTTTGGTTCGGATTGACAAATCAAATTCAATTCAAACAAATGACTAGATTTTCAATGTTCTAAATCCCAAGGAATGTATATTCAGTAATTTTGATTTTGTTACATTATTTCTGAAAGATTTTACGTTTTATGCTATTAACTTGAATGTTGCGAACTTGCTCATAAATTTATCCTTTTTTATTTTCAACGAAGTTGAATTTACGTTGAATTTTAATGTACTCTAAATGAATACCACTTCTTTTTGTCATTTTTTTTCTTCCTATTAACCAAGGACTTTTTTATTTTTGGGACTTACTTGTCCCCTTGATTAGTTTCACATAAATGACACGGTTAATGCCGCATCAATAACCTAACAATCTTTATCATCATTTAAGATATGACTCATTAAGTCCCTCCAATCCTAAATATAGGAGAAGATTTATTTTTTAAGTTCATAAAATAAATGATGTACTTAATTTATATTATAGTCTAAATACATTATAATAATTCAATGAACCTAAAAATAAATTCTTTTATTACAGTCAAGATACATTAATAAAATAAGTCAAATCATGTAGAAAAAAATAAATAGTCAAATCTCTTCTTTATCTTTTTATCCTTAAGAAACTCTCCCCATCCTTATCCATATTTAAAGAAGAAATTGTCTTATTAATACTACTTGTTTCTGTTCTGTGACGGCCCAGGTTCATACTAGTAACATGTCCAGGCTCCATCTCTGTACAACCATAATTTACATCATTTGATTTACTCGTGTTAATGCTTTCTACTACTCCAACATAGCTACTTGCTAGTATTCTATTCTATTGTTGAAAAATGAAATCATCCCAATTGTTCTTCCTTGTGGTCATACTATTCCATTCATACACTGATGCACAATCACCACCAACATCATATCCACCATTAGGAACAACAACCTTATCAAAAGACAACCTTAAAGCAACAATGATCATCATGTTTATTGGTTTATCCGCCTTAATAGTCATGTCCTTATTTGCACTCATCCTCCGCCATTGCTCTTCCTACGGCCACAACCGCCTTAATCCCATCACCGCTGCCGTCGACCTATTCCGCCGTGAATTCAACCGTCAAATCATGGACAAATGCCCTGTCCTCGTTTACTCCGCCGTGAAAGACCACAAAATAGGTAAAGCCGCACTTGAATGTGTTGTTTGCTTGAATGAGTTTCAAGACAATGATAAAATAAGGTTGTTGCCAAAATGTCATCATGTTTTTCACCAAGATTGTATTGATGTTTGGTTATTATCTCATATGGATTGTCCTGTTTGTCGTTTCAAACTCACCCCTGATGTTCCCGACATTGCAATCCCTATCGACGCCGTGACAGAATTAGCGGAGCAACAACAAGAAGAGACCAACACCGTTAGGGTTTCAGAAGAAGAAGCAGTAATGGCTGATGAAGACATTTTCCGTTCACGGGAATTGAGAATGTTGGACAAGTTTCCTTTCCGGAGGACACATTCAACGGGACATTCTTTAGCGGAAAATGAGGAGAAAGTAGATAGGTACACATTGTGGCATTATTTATGAACTATTTCTGGTGAATGTATATAGGATACTAAACCCTAATTTTGTCTAATTTTGTGTAACTTTGAAGGAGGATAATTCTGTGGGTCATTTTTAAAAGCAATTATTGGCTACCGTATAAATATCTGGCTTACCAATATTTAGCGTTGAAAAAATACATTTAGTGTTAAAAAATCTCTTAACGGGTAACCGGTCCCGTCTAGTTATTATTGATCATGTTAAGGAATCGGTAGAAACCGGTCAAAATTGAAGAAAAATGGCAAACCAAATATTTTTCTATATCCGATGATTTAGACCCCGTTTGGTTTGAGCTTATTTTAAGCTTATGAAAAATAGATTACGTAAATAAATAAGCTTTTATTTTATTTTATAAGCTCTCACTAATGAAAACCATATCTTCATAAACTGTTTTTTTCATAAACTACTTTTAAAACTTATAAATAATACATAAAAACTTATTTATTTGCATAAGCTGTTTTATATAAGCTTTAAAATAAGCTAATCCAAACAGACCCTTAATGTATTACTCTGACTTTTCTTTTTTTGAGGGACACGACTTTGACTCTTGACCACCTTTTGTGGGTTGATGCTTCTAATTTATTAAATTTATAATTACATATATTTTTAACACTTGTTTAAAAATATTTGTCTTACAATTATTTAAATATGATATTAATTTGCTTATAAATAAAATATGCATATTCTGTAAAACAAAAATGCATATTATAGTTAATGAGTTTGAATCTGAAGACTTAGCTTGTGAAATTATGTTATTTTGTTTAATATTTTTTGACATTTTATAGGAGTCATAGTTTTTTTAAATTTTAATAAATCGAGTCATCCGGTTCAATCTAGCTTAACGGTCGAATCAAAAGAATAACCAGTCTCGTCTAGTTATTGGCTTTGTCATGTTAAAGAATCGGTAGAAACCGGTTAAAACTGGACAAAAATATCTAATTGTTCAATGAATATGACTCTGACCTTTTTTTTAGGGACATGACTTTGATTGTTGACGACTTTTTGTGAATTGATGCTTCTAATTTATTAAATTTATAGTTATATATACTTTTAACACTTGTTTAAAAATATTTGTCTTGCCATTAATTTTTTTAATATTTATTTAAATATGATATGAATTTGTTTATTATTAGAATATGCATAATATTGTAGTTAATTTTTTTTGTTTTGGAAATGATAACAATGCAAAGCGCACTTGTTAAGAAGTTTAAAAGAGAAAATTTATATTAGGAATGATGTATTCAACACCTTGAAACTTTAAAAATGTAACTAATTTATAATTTATTTCTATTTTTAACTTCTTAACTAGTGCCATAAGGGCACTTGTTATTGTTAGCATAACCCTTTTTTTATAAGCAAGATTTTGTTAAATCGAGTACAAGGGGTACTCGATGCCCATTACAAAAAGTCAAGAATTACATGTTTGGAAGACATACAATGGGGTTCAACCACCGATTCGAGAAAACGATTTTTATTACGTCCCTTCCCACATATGAACCAAGATCACGATAGATGCTTTATGTGATCAACCACCTCCAAAGCATTTGTAACTTTGTCTTTAAAGAGAACATTATTATGCTCCATCCAAATACACACACCATTCTTAACCATATGAGTAGAGGTGGCAAAAATACTCATGCTAATGAGTATCCGTGGGTAAAATCCGTCACAGGCATGAGGCAGGTAGCTAAACGAGTATAATAAATGGATATTTGACTACCCATTATTATATGGACAAGGACACAGATTTGATTGTACACATAATCGATTATCTTATCTCATCTTATTACTTAAAGTTGTTGCCTTATTGATGAAAATATTACCGCCCACCTAATATTCTTCATCAATAACTTATTTTTATTTTTAATTTTTTTAATTCATCTTATTAAGTTCACCGTTTCCACTTCATTCACATCATAAAACATATCCTATGGATTATGAAAGAATCATGAATTTTCTATGGATTATGTATGATTTATGAAATTTTGAATGGATGTTTAAAAGTTAAAGTTTTTTGGTAATTAAAAAAAGTTGTTATTTGTACAAAAAAATAAATAAATTCAAAAATTCATGGGTACCCATGAATACCTCAATACTCGTGGGTACCCGCATAGTGGGTACGTATGAGGGTACCGGGCGGGCACGGGTATAATATTTATCCAATGGAGCGAGGACGAGTATCATATTATCTGTATCCATCAGTACCCATTGACATCTCTACACATGAGATGCGACACCGTTTTTCCTCTTTTTCCCTTTACATACATTGTTAAAAATATGGAAATTTGACACCACTTCATTACTCCATCCATGAGGTTGAATACACATCCATGTAAAAACCAACATCCACACCTCACCCTAAATTTACTTTATATATAATTATTTTTTTGTGAAATTATGTTATTTTGTCTAATAATTTTTAATATTTTATAGGTGTCATAGTTTCTTTAAATTTTTATAAACCGAGTCATCCGGTTCAATCTAGTTTTACATATATACAATTTTTTTATATAGATCGGGTTATACGGCCGACGAGTTAATCCAGTTCAGTTATGCGGTTCAACCAATGACGTGGTTATACCCGTGAACTTGTCGGGTTATGACCAGTCTGATTTTGAAGACATTGTAAAATAGTTTATATAAATGGGGAAAATTGAAGAGAAAAAAATCACTTCAATAATATGTGTCCAATATATGTTTGTTAGCATCACATTCTCTAATAGGCACATCTCAACTCATTCTCTTTGATTGGTTAAAATTCATATGTATCTCATTAAAGTTATATGACCCGCATAATTTGGTAAGACTCATATGAATTTCAATCAATAAAAGAGAATGTAGTGGGATGTGTGTTAGATAGTGTGTTTCTAGCATCATTAGTAGATAAATGCGATGAACAATTGAACACTCTTAACACTTTGAAAATGAATGTCACATAAAGTAGTTAGAGAATGTTATAAAGAGAATGTCCTTACTATTTCTCTTATTCATATTGCAGATTGAGTTTGTCTATCTTATACAATTTCATATATTAAAATAACTAAAATTGGTATTTATTTTTTTATTTTTAAGAGGATGATAATTTTTTTTATTTGAAACAACAATTATTTATTACACAATTATGTATTTAATATAACGTGTATATGTCCCCTTGTTTACCGGTGTTTTTGGCAAACAATAAGACTAGTTTTGATTATTACAAGCAACCATATATCATAGAACATGTTGTGCAATCTTTTTCCAGAAAATATATGAATGTTCATTATATTCATAATTTGCTTTATGAACAAGATGATACGTCTCAAATATTGTTCATAAATTTGGTTAGAATCCACCTTTTTCAAGGTGAATAAGTGGGGTGTCCGGAGTTCGAACCCCGAATCCTGCATATAATAATGCATATCCTTACCAACTGGGCTATGCTCATGGGGACAATTTACGTTGAGTTTTAATGTACTCTAGATGAATATCACTTCTTTTAGTCATTTTTTCCTATTAACCAAGGATTTTTTTTTTTTAAGGAACTAGGGACTTATTTGTCCCCTTGATTAGTTTCACATAAATGGCACAGTTAATGCGGGATCAATAACCTGACAATCTTTATCGTCATTTAAGATATGATTCATGAAATACTCCATCCGTTCTAAATTGTATGTCGCTTTAGGGAAAAAATTTGTCCCAAATTATATGTCGCTTTACGATACCAATGCAACATTAATGTTAATTTTCCTATTATAACATTAACTATTTATTACTCTTTCTTCTTTCAATTCTTTCATTTATATTTCCCATATTATTTATTAAGGACAATTTTGTAAAACAACTCATAATATCTCTTTTCCATACAATATTAATTGCATTTCTTAATATGTGTGAAATGCCCAAAACATCATACAATTTGGGACGGAGGGAGTATATCGGTTCAAAGACTATATTGATTCTATTTATTTTGTTAGAGACAAAAAAAATAGTTATTTGTTTTCTAGAACTAATATAAACTCCATATTTTTCGTGAGAACCATTTTTTTCTTTTAAAGACGTGAGAACCAAAATATGTCTTCACTGTTTTCAAAATATCTCTCATTCTTCTAGGAAAAATAATCTAATTCAATATTCAAATACTTAAAATATTTAAATGGACATATCCTTTGTAATTTGGAAAAGAAATACTCCACCTGTTTGAAATTGTAAGTAAAAAAAATCAAATCATACTTATTAAGAAAACTAAAACATAAGAATTTGAAGTATAGTTTTTTGTGTTTTCTTTGAAATAAGTTTCATGGGAAGATGTAAAAATAATTTTCATTGGCTATTGATTATAGAGAAAATGGAAGAGAGAGAAAATTGAATTTTTTTTTTGAAGATAGAGAGAAAATTGAATGTAATTTGCATTTAATTTCATGAGAATAAGTAAAAGTTTTTATTGGAAAAGATGAAAAACAAGATTAATTAAGATAAAAGTTTGTCTTTTTTACTTACCTTTTGAGACAAAGAAAATGAGTTTTTTTTTTGTTACATTTTGGGACGGAGAGTATACTCCACCTTTAGGTGTTCAACAAAGCTGAAAAGTTAAAACTAATAATGTTAAGTTGAGATATTTTCATTGTTACGAGCAATGTCACGAGCAACAATGAAGCAACAACTATGAGGCACAAGACAGTCAAAAGAATTATCATAAAACTTAAGAAATAGAGTGAATATATATTGTCATTAAATAGTGACTCATTAATTCTAAAATGTTGATGACTCATTAAAGATTATATAAGATTTTGTACTTTCTCTATTACAATGTTCAACAAAATCAATTAAATATGATTAAAAAAAATAAAAAATCAGTCAAATCTCTTCTTTATCTTTTTATCCTTTAAGAAGCTCTCTCTATCCTTATCATTATTTAAAGAAGAATTTGTCTTATTAATAGTACTACCTGTTTTTGTTCTAAGACGGCCCAAGTTCATGCTAGTAACATGTCCAGGCTCCATCTCTGTACAACCATAATTTACATCATTTGATTTACTCGTGTTAATGCTTTCTACTACTCCAACATAGCTACTTGCTAGTATTCTATTCTATTGTTGAAAAATGAAATCATCCCAATTGTTCTTCCTTGTGGTCATACTATTCCATTCATACACTGATGCACAATCACCACCAACATCATATCCACCATTAGGAACAACAACCTTATCAAAAGACAACCTTAAAGCAACAATGATCATCATGTTTATTGGTTTATCCGCCTTAATAGTCATGTCCTTATTTGCACTCGTCCTCCGCCATTGCTCTTCCGACGGCCACAACCGCCTTAATCCTATCACCGTTGCCGTCGACCTATTCCGCCGTGAATTCAACCGTCAAATCATCGACAAATGCCCTATCCTCGTTTACTCCGGCGTGAAAGACCACAAAATAGGTAAAGCCACAGTTGAATGTGTTGTTTGCTTGAATGAGTTTCAAGACAATGATAAAATAAGGTTGTTGCCAAAATGTTATCATGTTTTTCACCAAGATTGTATTGATGTTTGGTTATTATCTCATATGAATTGTCCTGTATGTCGCTCCAAACTCACCCCTGATGTTCCCGACATTGCGATCCCTATCCCCGCCGCTACGGAATCAACAGAGCAACACCGTTAGGGTTTCAGAAGAAGAAGTGGTAATGGTTGATGATGACATTTTCCGTTCACGGGAATTGAGAATGTTGGACAAGTTTCCTTTACCGAGGTCACATTCAACGGGTCATTCTTTAGCGGAAAATGAGGAGAAAGTAGAGAATAATCATGATGACGATATTGTTCTGCATCTGCCACCTGCATGGAGTTCAAAGAGGGTATGGTATAGAAGTAACAACAACGTGGAGCAGTGGTCTCTGTCCATGACGCCACTTAGAGTGCAGCAGGGAGCACTAAAACCTTGGCATGTTCCTTCAATTTGATTGTCAATTTTGTCTCTTGTCACTTGTCTTTCTGCACAATGTCTTAGATTGCTGTATATTTTTACTGGTGAATTTTTATGAACAAACATTAATAATGTCATTTTTATCTCATGATTCCCTTATCTAGCGCGCTTGTTTTCATAGAACAGGTTAAGATCAATTTTGATTGTGGGATTAATTATGATGAACTATTTCTGGTGAATGTATATATGATACTCTAATTTTGAAGGAGGATAATTCTGGCACATTTTAAAAAGCAATTGTTGGCTACTGTATAAATATCTGGCTTACCAAATTGTTGTATATGTTAACCAATTGTTGGCTTTGTCTCGGAGTTTGGAGGGGAGGGGAGGGAAAGGGAGGAAGAGCTTTGTGGGGTGATAAATATAGGGGAAAATTAAGAAATCTTGTATATTTGTTGAAAAAGTATTTTTTTTTAGAATAATAAATTAATGCTTATGATTAATATATTTTGAATTCTAAGAATATTATAACAAAAAACATACATTAAATTTGAAGAATTCACGTAAATCTCCACCTTCCCAAACCAACCCCCCACAAAACTCTCCTCCAATGCAATTTTTTAGTTTCCCCAAATGAAGAGAGTTTTATATTTTAAAGAAAATAAAACTCTCCAAGCCTCTCCTCTCAATGTTCTCTATTTCTTACCCTTACTCTTTTTTTTTCTTCAAACACTTTCATTCCTTCCCTCCAAACTCACAAACAAAACCTTAACAGTCAAACTGAAGGGATAACCTCATGTCTGGTTATTGGATTTGTCATGTTAAAAGAATTGGTAGAAACCGGTCAAAACCGAATAAAAATGGCGAACCCGTGATTTTCCTTTAACTGATGATTCAATGTATGACTTTGACCCCTTTTTTTTAGGGACATGACTTTCACTGTTGACCACCTTGTTGACTACTTTTTGTGAGTTGATTTTAATTTATTAAATTTTTAATTACATATACTTTTAACACATATTTAAAATTATTTGTCATACAATTAAAAATATTTTTTTTAATATTTAGTTAAATGTCATAAGAATTAGTTTATTAAAAAATATGCATATTATCTTAAAAAAGTGATGGTTAATGAATTTGCATTTGAAGAATTAGCTTGTGACCCTTCACCCTAAATGTACTTTATATATAAAAAGAGAATTAGTTTGTAAAATTATGTTATTTTGTCTAATATTTTTACATATTTTATAGGCGTAATAGTTTTTTCAAATTTTTTATAAACAGTGTCATTCGGTTTAATACAGTTTTATACATATACACATTTTTGGTATCGACAATGTTATAGGACCGATAGTTTGATTCGGTTCAGTCATGCGGTTAAACGTATGATCCTATAAATACAACTCCTCTCATTCACAATTAATCATTCAAAACGAAGCGGTTCAAGAAGAAGACAAACGCTAGGAGCATCAAGGGAGGAACCTCTCCTCAACCTTTGTCTCTAGGGTATGTTTCATTGGTAACTAATCCCTAATGGACTAGGATTCTAATATGAACCTCTATTTGTGTGTTGGATTCTTTAAATTCAAGTCTTTTATTCAGTTATTCTATGAGATCTATTTAATTTTCATATGTGATGTAAGATTCTTACATGTCATAAACTATTTACACGTAAGTATAATAGGATCGTGTCCGCAGGGAGTTGCGTATTTCATAAGCATTTTCACAATATTCATCACGTTAAGTGTTTGGGTATAAATTGTTTGTTTGTGTAAAACTATTGTTCTATTCGACATAAAAGTAAAACGAGAAGAGATA
>Ga0228710_1000037_pt1 | contig 91794 bp, 66 predicted proteins | sample MedpolnodulmetaG_FD_177995 | JGI IMG/M metagenome (GOLD analysis project Ga0228710, IMG submission 177995) | Root nodule microbial communities from Medicago polymorpha collected in Santa Monica, California, United States - pink nodules | ecosystem: Host-associated > Plants > Roots > Nodule...
TATGAAATATTAATTTTCAAAAAAAAAAAAAAAAAAGAAAAAAAAAAAAAAAAAAACTAGTTACACCAATGAATTTTTAGTTACACCTTTTTGACAAAAATATCCTTCATCTATTTTAAAATTTTCTACCATTATACTCTCCCAATTACTCTTTCTATTTCCCATCTTTTCTCTTCGTCTTTTTTCCTTCTTGTCACTTATATCTTCCATTTTATGTGTATCTATAATTCTTTTGTGTGCTGGGATATGATTATATGAATTTTAAATTTGATTTAGGAATATTTTGTGTACCGGAATGTTTTGTCATTTTTTTTACGTGAAGTTAATTTGGGAATATTTTGTTTTTGTTGTTGTCGTGTGTTATGCGTTTTCCAATTTTCAATTGATGAACAATTTTGTGTTGGTGAATGTCTTTCAAATTTTGTGTTTGTCTTTCAAATTATGGTTTGATTTTAAAATAATTTGGGTGTAACCGTATATTTTTGTGGTATAACTAGAAAAAAATTAGATCAGAGTTTATTTGGGCTTGTTGAATTAGAAGGGTGTGTGTGAATATTCAAATAGTCAACATTTTAAAAGTTGTTTTTGAAAATATTTGTCGCAAATGGATTTGTTTATATTTATAGTACTATGTCTTTCCGATAAACTATGTTGTCTTAAACAATTCGTAGGTCCGGTTTTAGTCTTTGTGCCACTAGAACTCCATTGTTAACTTATAAATTTTTCACATTAATTGTATATGACAATTATTTTAGTACCTTGCATATAAAAAAAACATTTTAAGCCCCAAAAAAAAGGTTGTTTACCTAAATGATGCTTGCTATAATATTTGATGTTGTCCGAAATGGTCTTGACTACTTTTTCAAATAATTAGTGTTCTCCGTTTGATTCTTCTACTGTGGGTTTTTGTGGTTTAAATTATGCAAGTTCTAAATTAGTTTTAGTAGATAAAGAAAAATAGGATGAAATAAGAAACATGATATGATAAATGTATCATGTCTTGTCTTAATCAAGAATTTGAAGACACACAACATAGTATGATAAGTTGATTTTGAGTATGAGTTGGGTAAAAAACCAGTTCGATGGAATAAAAAAACAAATATAATTATGTAATATTCAACATCGGGATAATCTCAACCTAGAACTACATAATCATGAGACATTCCTAAGAATAGCCTAAATGAACTAAGAATAAACCAGGAACACAAATTTTGGTGATCAAAATCATAGAAATAAGGCGATCCAACAAAATATCTCTTTAGAAACCTAGTCAAACTGAAAATACATTTATACGTCAACTGAAACTTACCAAAACGACAAACGATATCAAACAAAATCATTTCGAGCGTTGGATATGACTTGCTTGAAACATGAATGAACCAGGAACACGAATTTCGGCGATCACAATCTTAGAAATAAGTCACTCTAACAAACTATCCCTTCAGAAACCTAGTCAACAAGGCAGTACAATTGTAAGTCGACTGAAACTTATCCAAACTACAAATTGTATCAAACAAAATCTTTTCGACCGTTGGATGTGATCGAATTGAACAAGAATGAACTAGGAACTCGAATTTCATCGATCGAAATCTTATAAATTAGTCGATCCAACAAACTATCCCTTCAGAAACCTAGTCAACATGGAAGTATATTTGTCCGTCGATTGAAACTTACCAAAACGATAAACGGTATCAAACAAAATCATTTTGACCGTTGTATATGACCTAATTGAACTTAAAATGAACCAGGAACTCGATTTTTGGTGATTAGAATCTTAGAAATAAGTCGATCCAACAAACTATCCCTTTAGAACCTAGTTAAACTGGAGGTACACTTGTAAGTCGACAAGAGCTTATCCAAACGACAAACAGTATCAAACAGAACCATTCTGAATGTTGGATGTGACCTCATCGAACTAAGAATGACCCGCGAACTCGAATTTCGTACTTCGTTCTTAATCCTCTTGGGTCTTATTCAACAGTTGAATTAATTATATAGAAGAGAAATACTTTGTTAGACACAACCCCAAATAAAAAAATTCGGGCACACACACAAACATAATGATAAGATTTAAAAATCGTTTCTCTTTTAAATATTAACATTAATGTATGTGTGTTCATATAAATTTTATTTAGGCTTGTGTCCATGTAAGAATTGCTCTATATAGAAACCCAAAATAAAATTAATTAAATCATTGACTATTTGATCACAATTCAAAACTCTTTGTTGCTAAGTATCCACTTAGCCGTTCCAAATCTTTGTCAGAACACAACGTCGACGATGTTATCCTATTATCAGACGATGATGACATAGACAATAAAGAATAAAAAAACTACTTCTAACATTCAGTCCACCTACTTGAATGGAAGCACAAGCAAGGCACAAACCATTTCTAAAAATCAATTTATAATGAGTATGTTAAGATGATTATTTTGGTAGTAACGATTTCTAAACTTGCCATAGAAGAAAAACAAGTTTTCTTCAACAATCTCAAGAAGACTGTCCTTCTCAACCTTACCCACAGGGAGACATCTTAAGTCTCCTAAGTTAGATATTAGGGAGGTTAACATAATGTCTAAGGGGAGCATATATCACTAAATTATATTTTTATATATTTTTATTTTTATTTTCTCACACCGTATATGTAATCGATTTCTAATTAACAGTTTGTTGAGACCAACTTCGTAACGACACCATAAATGAAACTCCAACCCGTGGAAGAACATGTTTCATGTTATGTTTTTCATGCTAAGAATGATCTATGGTTTTGATTTTATAGCAGTAATCATTTTCAAATTCCATGTTGACAGACAATGACATCATATATAATTGTTTTTGATGTATGTAATGATGAATTGTTCATGGTTAAGACCCTAATAGGCTCACGAAAGGAATTTCAGACTTCATGTCATCGAAGAATAGTTGACACTGATGTAATGTCACTTACAAGACTACAACTTTTAAAATAATTATTTGCAGTCAAGTAATAATACTATTAAATGATTGTAGATACTTCAGATGTTGTCGTCTAAGGTGACATGGATTGAGAGGAACGTCGATTTACCAACTATATGGTCACTCCCCCCTCATTTGTGGTATGTATTTGTTAGTGATAATAATTCAACTATTATATGCTTATTCATGGTAAGACAAACTAGGTTTTTACATTATTATTTTTATGTCTGGTAGAAAGATGGATACTGTGGTAATACAATTGAAGAGTTAATCGAGAAGTATGGGAAAAATTGGATGCCTCCAATTGAAAATCTAAAGCATGTGTGAATTTACTTTCATTACGTATTAAATTTCCAATAAAAATATTATGATGCAATTTGATGTGTATAACCTGACATACTATAATCATTTCAACATATTTATTTGCCAATTTATGATTGTGTTGGCAATGGTTTTTTATGGTTGCATCCATTGATAACCAAATTTTGTACCACCTAGATTCATGCTTTGAGAAAAGAAATATAATCCATAAACAAGACAACATTAAGAAAATGATAAGTACTTGACACTTGTGATAGTTTGTGTTTGAACCTTTCGTTAATCTATTATCTTATTTTGTTTTATCGATTGTAATTTGTTGGTTTATGGCTTGTAACTCACAATTAATTTCTTGTCTATGATTTTAGGCTATAAATAGACATCATTTCCGAGGCAAATGACATCTTTTCATTCTTGTAAACTTACTCCAAAGACTTCTTTACTTTCATTTTTTTTTACTTTCTTATCTTTTATTTTTCTGTTACTATGTCTTTATTTTAATCTCTTGTCTACTATGATCACAGGTGAGTAGACTTTTATAGTTTTTGGATTGTTGAAATAATCTAATGATGAAATCTTAATCAACTCAAGTTTAGACTCTATTTTATATGAATTTATGTTATAATCTAATCTCATTGTTATTAAATTTTATATCAAATATCAAACGAAGTATCGAGAAATGAAGTTTGATATTGTTATTTAATCATATGTCAAATACCAAACGAAATAGTTTAGACAAGATAATCAAAACATGAGAATAGTTTTGAGACAATAAGGTTGCACTCTAAGAGTCTCAATGATGATCAACCATGAGAATATGATTGATTATTGTTTTGAGATACAATCTTGTATTACGAGAGAAAACATGAAATATCAAATGAACACCCTCTCCTTAGAAATGAACTCATATAAAATAGAGAAATATATATATATATATATATATATATATATATATATATATATATATATATAATGCCAAAGATTTATCATTATGATTAAAACCACAATTCTAAGACACTTTATAAATTCTAAATTTGAATCAAACGAATATTTCTCATTATAAAGTTATTCCCTTTCAGCTAATCAAGACTATAAATTAGATTAGTAATCACTAAAACTCCATGTGAGATCGATACTTTTTACTACTTGATAGAACTGTTCATTTGCGGACGTATCAATTATTTCGGTCGCAGCAACAACAATAATAATATTAACAACAACACCACCACATCAAGCCCACACACCCTTATTATCAATGAAATGCTATATGCAATTTTCTATACAAAAAAAGGTAAGATACTTCTTTTGATCGTTTAAGTTTGACAAAAATACGGGTTAGTTTTTAAGTTTTTTTAATTTTCAAATGTTCTTCAAGTATTTTAAGTTTGAAACAAGTCTTTTAAATTGTTAATTTAATGCACTTATTTGAAGTTTTTAAGTTTTAAATAGATCCTTAAAAGGGTAATAAAGATCTATTGAATTTCACAAAACTTAAAAGACTAATTCAGTACTTTTATCAAACTTAAAAGACAAAAAATAGATAGAGTAAATTATACTTCTCTCCCTTAAGAGAAACTTGAATTATACTCGTCTCCCCTCTTATGTTAAAATATACACTCCCTTCCCTGGGAAAGTAAAATGTATACTCCATTCTCCAACAAGATGCTTGAATTACAACAATTTCTCTTCATAATTAAATATTTAGTACACTTTAATCTATTTTAACATAAATAAATATTTTTATGATATATACTAATTTTGAGCCACCGTTTAAGAAAATAAATTCACTTCTTTATAATTTAAATGTTAATGATAATTAAATTTAAATATTTTCCTATTAATTTTAGAATTTAGAGTATAAAATTAACTTTTAAATAACCATACTTTGTTGTCTTTAGTAATTTGTCACATATTTTAATTTTATCTTGGGTTGTTTCATATTTTATAATAGAGTTTAAAACTATATGTTAATGAAATTGCAAATAAAAAATAGCGAAAAAATATATATTCAAATTTTGATTATATTAAAATAGACCACAATAGTATTTTTTAAGTGTGTTAGTTTATTAATTTTTTGCTAGATTTTTAAAAATAAAAAAATTATTGAGAGAGTAAAGTGCATATTTTAACATAAAAGGTGAGATGAATGTAATTTTAATATATTTTAAATAAGAAGGGCGGAAAGTGTATATTTTAACCTAAGAAGGAAAATGTTCTTGGAGCTTAGCTCAACATAGTTGGTTGGTATTGACAATGCATGATATATACAAGGTCCGGGGTTCAAACGCAAACCACAAAAAAAAAAAAACCATAAAAGAGAAGATGAATGTAATTCAAATATATTGTTTTTCGGTGGTGATTGGGGTTTGAACCCAGTCCTTACATATATTATACATTGTCCAAACCAACTGAGTTAAGTTGACTAATTCAAGTATCTTTGAACCGAGGAGAGTGTAATTTAGTTAAATCGATATTTTAAAAAAGAAACTAACTTGCATAATTAATTTTTTTTTTATTTCAAAAAAGATTAAAAAAAGAAGAAGTAAAATGGCGAAGTAAGGTTGGGGGTAGAAAAGAAAGAAGAGTTGAAACACGTAGAAACAGAGTTTCAGAGAAGAAGACACAGATCCGTTCCGTGCATCTTCAACAAACTCACACACACACACACACACACACACACTTTAATAAATCGCAAAATCAATCTCGAACCTCTCAACACTCTTCTCAATTCTCTTTCTCCATCATCATCATCATCATCATCATCAAAAATCAAAATCAACACAATTGACAATTCACAATGTCCCTTAACATGAAAACCCTAACCCAAGCCTTCGCAAAAACCGCAACCCTAATAGAAAAAACCGTTTCAACAACGGTTCAAGATGTAACCGGTCCAAAGCCTCTTCAAGACTACGACCTTCTCCACCAGATCGGTTCCGCCGGTCCCGCTTTAGCCTGGAAGCTTTACTCCGCCAAATCACGCGATCCGTCTCGGCAGCATCAGTATCCTATTGTTTGCGTTTGGGTGTTGGATAAAAAGGCGTTGTCGGAGGCAAGATTGAAGGCTGGATTGACCAAGGCGGCTGAGGATGCTTTTTTGGATTTGATTAGGATGGATGCTGGGAAGATGGTTAGGTTGAGACATCCGGGGATTGTGCATGTTGTTCAAGGTTTGGATGAGAGTAAGAATGCGATGGCGATGGTTACTGAACCGTTGTTTGCTTCCGTTGCGAATACTCTTGGGAAGCTTGATAATGTTGCTAGTGTTCCTAAGGATCTTAAGGGAATGGTTAGTGTTTTGATCATTTAATGTAAATGTTGTTAATTTTATTTTATAATAATGTGTAAGTAAGATTTTGAATAGTGATCGTGTTGTGATCTTTGAAGCACAGACACCAGACACGTAAATGACACGTTGACACCGGTAGTAATAATTTAAGAAAATGACATAATTGAATGTAAGTAGAAGTAAGATTTTAAATCATGGTAATTGACACGTTGACACTGGTGGTAATTTAAGAAAATGACTTAACTGAATCTAATCATATGTGTCGGTTGAGACACTCAACACACATTTGATCAAAAGTGTCAGTGCTATAGAGATCGTGATCATTGATTGATATGGAGAATCATTTATATTCCGGGCAATTGCGGACTAATATGACTGAGATCGGCTTAATTTTAGTCTTGTTGTGGTTGTAACTAGTAAAGATCTTGTGTAAAATTGCACGGATATGGGAATAAATGACACAAAATAGAGATGTGAAATTCCACCGCGCGTGGTTAGATAGAACATTTTTCTTGGATATCGAAAACCTTGTTACTACAGATTAAATTGCAGCTGCTTACCTTTTTTAAAAGGTGTTATTGGTTGTTGCTAGTAAAGATCTTGTTTATGATTGCATGGATATGAGGAAAAGAAAATGTCGTAAAATAGTGGTGTGAAATTTTACCCCGTGTGATTAGGGAGAAGATTTTTCTTTAAATAGGTAGATAGAAGGTATCAGAAACCTTGTTACAACAGACTAAATTGCAGTTGCTTACCTTTTTTTAGGAGGTGTGTTATTTAGACACATAAAAGTCGGACATTGTATCCGACACTGCATAAAATACAACTCAGATGTGCGTGTGGTGTCGGTATGAGGAGAGAGAAAAACAGTATGAAAGTTGAGAACCATATATACATGCGCTATTAATGTCGGATTGTGTCATAGAAACATTTCCGTTTTTTGTAATAAACTATGTGTGTACTTGCAGTGCTGTACTTATTGCATTGGTAATTTTGTGTTGAATGCTATGTTATTGTTGCAATTCATTAATTTGCAGGAAATGGGATTGTTGGAGGTGAAGCATGGTTTACTTCAGATTGCGGAGTCGTTGGATTTTCTCCACAACCATGCCCATCTTATTCATCGAGCTATAGCACCCGAGGTGACAACTTTTTTCATTTCTTTTTGTCTTTTAATATACTTTGATTTAGTTAATTTTTCTCCATCAGTAATTTTTCTTTTGACAAGATTTTTTTATTTTTTTGGAAAATAATAATACCAGTGAAAGTGAGTGCAATTGTAGTTAGAGATGGTATAAAGCATTTGAACCGTGTTTTTGAATTTGGAGATTTCTTTCTACGTGAGCAACATATATGAAATTTCAGATTGGTTCATTGAATACAAATTTTATGCTTTGCAGAATGTTTTTATCACATTGAGTGGAGCCTGGAAACTTGGTGGATTTGGTTTTGCAATTTCTTCTCAGACCCCTGGTGACTCATCTAATCTGCATGCTTTCCATTATGCTGTGAGTGGAACATTTGATAAGATTAGAATTTTCAACATTGACATTGTTTACTTCACTTACATGTTTGATGTCTTAAATGTGAATATACAATAACGTTGCAGACAATATGGATATTCTTGAGAAATATAGGATGCAATATATCTGCTATTTCTAGGATGTATGTATAGATAACATAAAAGAATTCATAAAACGTAATATGCATCTAATTGCCATTCTTAAAATTCAAATTAAGAACATACTACCTTGACACTTTTTATAAGCCCTATTAGCACTTTTCACATATACTAAGAAAAAGTTGGCAGTATAATTGATGTGGACGTTTTCTGTATGAATAATACTGAATTTCCCTACGTGTATAGAATATAGATGTGTACGATTATGACTTTTCATCTTCCAAAACAAATTAGCAGTATTAATCTATGATGTTGATGGCGGAGCCAAAATCCTACCATAGCGGCATAGCTGGAAGAAAACACTACGTTGGGCCTAATAGCGGTGTGGTTCAGGATAGCGGCCGCTACAGCTGCAATATCGGTTCGCGGAAGCGGTGCATGATCCGCTATTGTATTTTAAGTGGAAAATCCAAAATTGACCCTAATTTTAAAACATTTTGAGGGCATTTTTGTGATTTTGTACTAACCCTAAATCCTTTCCCTCATTTTGTACTAACATGATCCTTTCTTACCTGACGTCGCCACCAATTTCCGCTGTCACCGTCTTCCTCTGTTCAGGTTCCATCTATTTTCCTCTGTTCTTTCTTCTCTTAAAGCTTATGAGCTAGTTTATAACTTATAAGCTATAAGCTCATATGACTAAAATAGTTCCTGCCATTTTGTCGGGAGCCTGTATCTTATTCTTACTAGCTTATAGCATTTATTGATATTTTCCTTCAAGTAGCTTATAGGTTATAATTTTTTCTCTCAATTTTACCCTTGTTATCTTAATTGAAAAAAGAAAAATATTAATTAAACTTATTTTTTTATGTCATTTCATATTTATAAGCTAATTCAATCGCAAATGTTACCAAACACTACAAATTCGACCAGGTAGCTTATCTGCTATCCGTTATCATCTAGCTTATCAGTTATTCGCTATAAGCTAGTTTTTCAGCTAACCGCTATTTTTTACCAAACAAAGCCTTATAGACAATTTTTTTTTTCCTTTCCAAACGATGCTTATATTAGGGACCACTGAGTAGTACTTAGTAGACAATATTATTACTAGTATGTGGTCTTAGTTTTGGTTTGGGTTTGTGTTTGAATTTCCGGGTAGAAGTTTAACTAATGGAGGCAACACATATGCTGCAAACCTAGTTGTGAAAAAGAAAGCTATGCAGCACATTATGTAGCTGCAAAATATTGAACAATCTGATGATAAAAAATACGTGTTCACTTGGGCAGAAAAAAAGAAGAAATAGCCGTGTTTATTATAATCGCATCTTGTTGCAAAGTAACTGAAGATTACTTTCTCTGAATGAAAGGGTCGGAGCCTTACCAAAACCTCATCAGCTGTATAATAAAGACCGTTAGCCATATCCGAATTAATAATGTTTTTTCTCTTTTCAGAAAAGAAGAGGTTGATTTGATGAAGTTTCCAAAAGTATTAGATACATATCCTATAGGATACCAGAATGAAACGTAAGGGGGCATTTCATTTGGTTAAAATTGAGGGACAGGATATGGCAAAATTTACTTTCCATATTTTTATTTTAAAATAGTGAGATTGAGATAGAATCTATAAAAAGGGCAACCCGGTGCACTGAAGCTCCCGCATACGCAGGGTCCGGGAAGGGGTCCACCATTTGGTGTATTGTACGCAGCCTTACCTTGTTTTTACACAAGAGGCTGTTTCCAGGACTTGAACCCGTGACCTTACAGTCACATGACAACAACTTTACCAGTTGCGCCAAGGTTACCCCTCATTGAGATAGAATCTATGTTGTCATTAAAATAGTGAGATATAATCTATGTTGTCAATAGCGGCAAATAGCGCCGCTATCGCGCCAGAGGCTTAACTTGTTTGTTTCCTTGAATATTGTTTGTATTTACAAGTATGTTTTGCTCAAGACTCATGACTTTTCTAATTATGAACATTTCATGAATTTTGTATAGTCTGCTTCATTTTTCAGCAATTGTGTGTTCATTAATATTAACTGTATGACTTCAAAAGAAAAATTAATATTATCAAGTGTATAATACCTACATTCTGTAAAAGAAAAAGCGTATAATACCTAAATATCAAATAGCTGTCATCGCGCGCCCTATCCTGTAATCACATTCTTGATGTCGGCCGCTCTGCTATCTGGGACTGACAACATAGGATAGAATACGTCTAGAAATGAAATAAACATAAAGCTCTAATTTTTTTACTCAACAAAAAACTATATTATATTTACATCTCCTTCTAATCCTCTCGGACAGGAAATAAATTTTTCTTAAATGATCTGTATCTTATTTCACTATGGCTGTTGTACAGGAATATGATGTTGAAGACTCTGTTTTGCCACTTCAGCCATCCATTAATTACACTGCTCCTGAGATGGTGAGGAGCACCGCTTCTTCAGCTGGGTGGTATTCTGACATTTTCAGTTTTGGATGTCTTGCCTACCATTTAATTGCTCGCAAGCCTTTGTTTGACTGCAACAACAATGTCAAGATGGTAAATGCAAATCTCTCTTCCTTTTTCATGCACTGGTAATGACATCTGAAATAAATTAGCTTGGTATGATTTAAGAAACTGGAACCAGCAAAAACTTATGGAAAGAGGTTTATTTTGGTCCTGATTGAGTCTTACTGGATGAGAGAGAATATTTTTTTTATTAATGATCGAATGCATTTTTCTAGCACAATATTTTCAGCTAGCCATTTTGCAAGATTTTCTAGCACAATATATTCAAGTTTTATCATTTTCAATATGCAGAAATACTAAAATACAACTAATATAATAGTCAGTCAATGCTAACAATACTTAAAGTAGGTTACTATGACTTCAAAAGTTATCAGCGTTCAAAATTTTCTAAGCACGTAGTTGGGGGTTTGTGGCAATGGTTGCATGTGTCTACTCTCTAGTTGAGAGAGAATATTTTTTTTATTAATGATTGAATACATTTCATTAGATAGATAGGTTACTACTCTATATGTATTTGGATAGACAGAAAAAAATGTTCAAAATTTTATCACTTCATAACAACAGGCTTCATTATTTCATTAATTAGAAAGTAATAAGAAATTGTGATTTTCTACTATGCAGTACATGAATACATTGACTTACTTATCCAGTGATGCTTTCTCATCTATCCCATCGGATCTGGTTCCTGACTTGCAAAGGATGCTCTCTTCAAATGAATCTTTCAGGCCAAGTGCAATGGATTTTACAGGTAAATATGGCTTGTCAAATCAATACATTTTCTTCATTCCTTGAATGAAAAGGAAAACATTGGCACCAAACAGCTGACAGGATATCTTAGGAAATTTCTCTCAAACAAAATTTTAGTGGTTGTTAATAAATTAAACTTCTGGTGTCTGATCTGAAGAGGAAGGTCTCAATTATGTCAGATGTGACGAGTGATAAATCTAGACTTCACTATTTATTACCTGTGAGTTGGTTATACTGACAAGAAATTGTTAAAAACTTTAGAATATTAGGATCATTATTATGTTAGTAGCGTACTTGGTGTAGGCTAGTGCTGATAATTATACAGTAACAAACGAGCATAAATAGGTGTAACTTTGTATCACATCACATCACATCCAGTATCAATCTAATGTCATCCATACAGAATATTGTCGCCGTTCTCTCCTTTCCTCTTTTTCTACCTAAACTATAACCCAGTCATATCAGCGCGACTTCAAAGTGGTACCGTCTTCAATGGCACAATCCTGCCACTATTCATTCGTTTTCACTCTACTGTAGTTTCTAGTTGCTCTTTCACATTTTACAGATGTGCAGCAGCAATATATCTGGTCAAATCTTTACCAGATTACTAGATCAGGCTTGGGTTTGGGGTAAACTCAGCCCTGTCTTGTCCCTCGTTATAATTGAGTTTGGGGCAAACTCAGATTTACTGGTTTCATTTCTCCACAACTCATCTGTGGCTTCTTATGGAGCTGATATAATTGATAGGGTGCGGGTACGAAATGACACGGGTAACAGTACATAGATTCTTAAAAACTAAAGCTGGATACAACCTAAATACATCAACACTATTTTATAAAAAAAAATATAAATATTTTGGATTATTGCATAATATTTGTACTGAGATGATAAAGCTAATGGGTTTTTTGATAGAGGAGAGCTATAATAAAGACAGATATGATTTTGATTGATGATTCAAAAAGATTAAAATAACTATTATATGTTGAAGTTATGGGGTTTTTGTAAAAATTATTTCATTCAATAATAATATATGGATTTTTACGATTAGATATCTCTTATATTCTCATCATTCAAAAACCATAGTTTCCAAGTCTAGTTCACCTCTTTTAGTAAAAAAAAAATGTCTAGTTCACCTATGGACAACTATAATAATTCAAGAAGTCAGTCACACCATCATCAAATGGATCATGTACATCTCCACTAATTTCCCACAATCATGTCTCTCTTTTTTTACATCCTCAAAATGGATAAAGGAGTATGTAGTCTGATTCCACATATGATTAACAACAATCAATCCTTATCCAACTAGATGTGGTCCATTACTTAGATCAAACAACGCCATAATGCTCTCTTATATATCATACCTTTATCCAAACCAAGTCTTCATGGTCTTTATTGATGATAGTTTCTCCTATGAGAAGAACAAGACTATGCAAATAGCTTTAAGACAAGTATTTGTCATTGAATCCCAAAGTATCGAAGAACATAACACAGAGGAATTAATGTCAAATGGGTAATAATACAGAAGGATTATACCTGTCCTAACGTAGACCTAAAATAGTGCATTTTACATTATTTACAACATTTATTATGATTATCTTTACAGGATACCCCTCATTTTGCAGGCTCACCATTTTTTCGGAATGACACTAGGTTACGTGCTCTGCGTTTCCTGGACCACATGCTAGTAAGAATTTTGATTTATCTTGTTAGAATCACAAAATCAATATCATGCAGAATATTTAGAGGTGAATTTCTTAATGACGTATCCTGTTTTCCTTCAGGAAAGAGATAACATGCAGAAATCAGAGTTCTTAAAAGCATTGTCAGATATGTGGAAAGATTTTGATTCCCGTGTATTGCGATACAAGGTATGTTGTTTGGTTATGTAATATATACAGTGGTGGATTTAAAATAATTTAGTAGCTGGGACAAGAAATAAGTTATCATATTTTCAAAGAGAAAATATTGGAATTAAATCTCCAATTGATCTTGACAAAAGACACGAAGACTTCTTTGGTCTCTGATAAACAGAAAGTACTCTTTTGACCGCTATTTCAAATTTGTGAGGATAAAATTGATATTTTTTATATTTTTCGGAAGTCTTGATGTTTATTTCAAGACTAATTTGAGTAGTTTATACAATATTACAGTAAGTTTTTATAATTGAATGAGTAAAACTAGTTTATAGTAGAATTTAAGTGAAGAACAAAGGTAAAGCTGTAAGAGAGAAATTGAGAGACCAGAGAAAGAGTGGAAACAATATTTTGTGTTAGATAAAAATAAAAATTCGTTATACCTAACAAAGAGAAAATTTAAACTGTGGGGGCAACTGCCCCTATTTCCTTTTGAGTGTATCCTCCACTGAATATATGTGTTTCCATTTAGTACTGTCGATCAGTTTTATGCCAGTTCTCTTTCCCGGTATATAATTCTGTACACTCTTGCTCTGTCCATCATTTTGTAGTTGGTACTGTTCCCTATGACTTCAACAATTTTGGGTTTGACATAAATTGAATATCTCAATATGGTTTCTGGATTGCATTTTGAAATTATGTCAAACATGTTGAAGTCAACTTATTTTTCCTCTATATGAATTATGTGATTAAATTACCTTTGCCTTCTTTACTCTGACATCTGTTGATTCTATAAAATTATGAGTTTTATTCTTTTACTGTCTTGAATGTAATCATGGCAAATTAAATTCGACACAGGTCCTTCCACCACTTTGTGCAGAACTTAGGAATGTCGTTATACAACCGATGATTCTACCAATGGTTTTAACCATTGCAGAGTCTCAGGTACTATTATCTCTTTCTTTTCAACACTTCCATTAAGTTCCTATATTCCAATATTTGTCATAGTGGTAGTGTTGACACCATTGTAAATAAAAAGCCAATGCATCAAAAAATATTCTTTTGTATAGTGAATGCTTCAGAGTCCCACATGTTAGAATAATTAATCAAGTACTTAGTGGAGATATTGAAAAGATTGTGACTATTTAGTTTTAACTCCACTAGTCATTGTATTGATTGTGTTGATTAATCTTCCTTATTAATTAGGGGTTAACTAGGAGACTCCTACCTATATAAATGTACATTCTCACCACATAATATGATATAAAAAACATATTTTCAGTTCTAATACCACATTGTGTTGAAAATATGCATAATACATGAAGTTCCTATATTCCAATATTTGTCATAGTGGTAGTGTTGACACCATTGTAAATAAAAAGCCAATGCATATAGTGAATGTTTCAGAGTCCAGCATTGTGTTGAAAATATGCATAATACATGTGATGCTAATAACATTTCCTATTAATCCAAAATTTGTGCTTACTATATATCTTCAAATCAAAGCATAATGTGCGTTATAAACCAAAGCTAAAGGTTAACCATTTGATTACAAATATAATTCAATGGTCCAGATCCTTGAAATCATTCTCAGCATGTTGACCACACCATTTAGTAGCCTTACCCTATATAAAATGAACCTAGGCACTATTTTTACACATTCCAACAATTAGCAAGAGAATGTAATGGATCCATATTGTTTTTTAATAATAAGAAATTTATTATGGTGAAGGAAATGAAATAAAAATTAAGTTACTTTTCAGGACAAGAATGACTTTGAGCAATCGACACTTCCAGCCCTTGTCCCTGTCTTAAGCACTGCTTCTGGTGATACAATGCTACTGCTTCTGAAGCACGCTGAGCTGATAATAAACAAGGTATTTTTGAGTTTGAATGTGGTTCCTTTATTTTGAATATTGATTTTTGTGTGCATATAATGACTATGTTTTAACTTATGCCATTCTTTGTTCATATAGACTAGTCAAGACCATTTAATTTCACATGTTCTTCCAATGATTGTTCGAGCCTATGATGATAATGATTCACGTTTACAAGAAGAGGTGTTGAAAAAGTCGGTATCCCTTGCCAAACAACTGGATACCCAGGTGAATGCTATAATAGCTGTGTTTGAGTTGTTTTGAAATATTTCATATTAGCTGTTGAATACTTTTTAATGTGGTTTACATGTTTAATAAGTTTTTATTGTTTCTCTGTTTGACTTTTTTTGGAGACTGTTGAAACTTTACGGTTTAGACATGGAAAAGGAGAAAAAAAAGAATGCTAAAAGTGCATTATCAGAGTCAAAAGCTGTTATTCAACTACAATAAGTTAGTGCACCTACCGATATCACCAATTAGGCCAAATGGTGGTGGTACTACCAAGTACAAACATAAATCTAATCTCAATATTAGTGAAATTGATATCCGTAAAATCTCCCAACTCTTTCCTCAAGTTTAAGCTTTCAAACCTTAAGTTTGCTACTAAAAATAGCAAACCCATAAAAAAACAAAGAAAATAGGCAATTAGGACTCTTCCTGAATTACAACTCTTGGTAATGCCTTGGGTAGATAGCTCTGTAAAGGGTCCTTAGTTACTTCGGCACATGTCTCAAGAAAATGCCATAAGTTTATCGAATATTTGCCTTTCTCTTCAATGAACGACTTAACCTCCAAACTAATTTCCAAAACACCAAGCTGAGCATTATACCATCTATTAATGACCCAGTAATGACAAAGGGTATTCAAAACACTCAGTCGGATGTTATACCACCCAGGAACACAAATAGGGGTACTTTACAAGTGTTGAGTGTCTTCAATCTGCAAACCCTTGACATTAAAATAAACAAACCTAGAGCAATAATCTCCACATACCACACAAAATTACTTCCAGAACTTCAGAGACAACAAAATAGAGGCAGGTCAACATGTCCTTACGGTTTATTTGTTACCTTGTCTTATCATTTCCCTGAGGCTTATATCATCAGATAACCCTTGGCCCCTTTTTTACTTTTGTTCACTTTAAATGTCTGTTACTCTGCCCTCTAATATTAAAGCAGCAACTTCTATGATGTTCTAATGCTTTTTATGTTCTTTCTTTCAGCTGGTGAAACAAGTGATTTTACCACGTGTTCATGGACTAGCACTCAAAACAACAGTTGCCGCGGTATGTTATATTTTGTTTGAACTTTGAGCTTTTACCTTTTGGTTCGATGTCTCAGACAGTCATTGTATATTTGGTGTCTTTTGAGCACACAAACCCTAATTTTTGAAAATTAATCAGATCCTTATTTTACCATGTTAGTTATTTAATTGAAAGGTAATATTATCAGTTTAATTGAAAGTATCATCTCTGATCTTTCCTATTTGACATATTGCCTTTATTTCTCTCAAATATTTAACATTAGGCGTTCCATTATCAATACAGTTATTATGATTTTTTTATATTAAATACATTTTGAAATATTGGACGTCTTTCTATTAGTTATAACATAAATAAAGTATGACATGAATAAATTAGATTGGAATATGTATATTTGTATATGTACACTGGCAATCTGACGGTTAATTTCAAACTTCTGGATTATTGAATAATAATGCTAGATGTTTGAGAATGCATGGCTTCCACAATTTCTTTTATATGTTGTATCCTACCTTCCCCAAGCCAAATGAGCTGACATTGGGTGGTGGTCCTTTTGTTGGGGTTGGTGAATGAGTTTAGATTGTTTATAGTGGGGAAAATTGATTATGTTCCTAAATAAGAGCTTCTCTTAGCCAATTTATGCTGTTCAGCCAGAGGCTTTTAAGAGGGGTTTTCTTTGTGGAGTTGGAACATGCAAGGAGATTGCTGAACTTTGCAGTTGGTGAGCTTTCTTGCTCGTTCTTGAAGGGTTATCTTTCATGCAAAGACATTCTTCTCATATTAATGTTGTGAGTTGTAATACTAACTTCAACTTCGTTGGAACATAGAATAAGCCTTTTGTGTTGTAAGGGTTATCTTCGATAGGTCAAAAAGATACTTAAATGACAGTTGTGATTTTAACTTTATTGTTATTATGCCTTAGTTGTGTTATTTTTTGTGTGTATTCATAAATATAAATTTATATAATAGGTATGATTTAATTTTCCATGTTATGATCTCACATTTTGTGAACCTCCTTTGTCTGATCTTGGCAGGATGTATGAGATTGACAACCTTATGTGTATGTGTGCTTTTTAGTTTCACAGTTTACGTAGAGGTAAACTTACATTTGCAATTGTCTCTCTGGTTTGACAGGTTAGAGTCAATGCTTTGCTTTGCCTAGGAGACATGGTTAACCGACTTGATAAACATGCTGTCCTGGAAATCTTGCAAACTATTCAGCGTTGTACTGCTGTTGACCGTTCTCCTCCAACCCTTATGTGTACCCTTGGGGTTGCAAATTCTATTTTTAAGCAGGTAATCACCATGACTGGTCTGAATTATGAACTGCACTCTTGTATTATTGACTTTTGTGATCAACAATTGTTGGAGTTTTATCTAAGTCTTCTTTGATTCTTCTTGTTCAGTATGGAGTAGAATTTGTTGCTGAGCATGTTCTTCCATTGCTTATGCCACTCCTGACTGCTCAACAACTGAATGTTCAACAGTTTGCCAAATATATGCTCTTTGTCAAGAATATCCTCCAGTAATATTTTTTTTTTGATTAAATTTTTTGACATTCTCTTTATTGTCATTTTATCCGTCTCCCTTTCTCCTTAATCTCTGACAAGCTTTTCTCTGAGTTTCTTTCTGAACTTTCTGTGTTTCATGCAGGAAGATAGAAGAGAAGCGAGGTGTTGCTGTGACTGATTCTGGAATCCCAGAGGTAAAACTATCTCCTGCAGTTAACGGCCTTCAGGTGGAAGCTCCAAGAACAACCAGCAGCACCGTTGCTTCAACAAAAAGCAGCTTCTCTTGGGATGCAGATTGGGGTCCCAAAGCAACGGGCCCTGCCAATTCTGTCCAGAATTCTATTAATACATCTAATAAATCTGTGATAGGAAACCCTGTGGGTCATGTAACATCCTTACAAAATAATTTGCCCTTATCTGGTGTATCTAATCAGCAAACATCCAATTCATGTCCTTCAGTAGATTTAGAGTGGCCGCCTCGTGCATCTTCTGGTCTTACCTCACAATTTGGGGATACTGAAAGGAAAACAGTTGCAGCTGGAACCTCATCCACATCCAATCTTGAAGCTGATGATCCTTTTGCTGATTGGCCTCCACGCCCTAGTGGCTCATTATCCGGTGCATCTGGAAATTCCAATAATGGTATTTCAGGAATGGCATTAAACAAGATAGGGCATAATTCAATGACAAGCAATTCAAGCAATCTTGGTCTCCAGGCCAGCAACAATTGGTCTGTCAAGTCCCAAAATTCTGTGGAGTCTATTGGTTTGAACCCAAGGAATGCTAGTTCATCTATCAGTAACCCGAACAATGGCTTTGAACCTCAGAGTTCTCTTGGGTTCTTGAAACAAAGTCAGGCTTTTCCGGCATCAAATGCTGTTTCATCATCATATAATAATGTTAAATCAACTGATCTTGGATCAATATTTTCTTCCAATAAGAATGAACAACTTGCACCTAGACTTGCACCACCCCCTTCAACCACAGTGGGTAGAGGACGGGGAAGAGGCAGAGGAGCGACTTCATCCAGACAGCACTCTCATACCAAGTCAAGCTCCGAGCAGCCACCCCTTTTGGATTTGTTGGGGTAACTTGCTTCTATTATTTTTCTCTTAGATTGTATATTTATTCAACATTCCATGTTGAATGCTCGGAGATATTTTCTGTGAAGGAAGAGATCGCGGAAAATCTTGCCACGCAACATCTGCTGTAAAAGACTTTGTAAAGGTTTTGTTGTATGTTGCTTAGTCTATAGTGATCTTGCAAAAATTTGGGATTATTTTTGTTAATTTTTTGGTCGCCATATATGTCTTGCTTTTATTCTTAGGGTGTCAGGCAAATTGTATTCAGAAAAGTCCTGATTACTGCAACTGGGTTGAAAATAATAAAAATAGCGTTTAAATTTCTTAAACAAGAATGATTTGGATTCCATTATGTATGATTTGGCTGTTGGTCGTATGATAGTGTTAGTTCTTAGTTGTAACTTGTAAGTGCTTATATGCTATTGTGTTTCAAACACGTGGAATAATACTTTTTTGGTTTCGAACCCTGACCAATTGAGTTAAGCTCACGGAGACTGGAATTGGTACTTGGAAGTGAAACATAAGTTTGCATTCAGTTTTCTTTTAAGACAGACTCGTGGGGCTGCAATTGATCGGTTGATGGAAAATTTATCGAGCGATATAGAAGTCTTTTTGACTATAGCAATAGAGTAATTAGATCCTAATACAAGGACTCGTGTATTTGTTTCTCGTGGAGGATCTATCTATAGTTCACTTCTTTTTGACCTATAGTATATGGCATTGAGGAAACTACTCTTAAGTTATTAAAACTTCAAATGAAATCACGATTGTATGTAAAATTAAAATTGTGACAAGAGATGAATTTAGATGTTTTTTCATTATATTCACTACTCTTGACTATATCAATGAAATTAAAATTGAGACAATGGATAAAAAGCTGGAGGTCTTAAGTTCACACCCAGACAAAAAATAAATACTAATTTAACAACTACTAATTTGTAACATTTGCCATTCAAAAAAAAAAAATGAAATCAAAACTAATTTGTAACATTTGTCGTTAGAAAAAATGAAATTAAAATTTTAAAAATTATTGTCTCAAATAACTAAAATACATATCAATTATAATGTTGATCAAAAGGCATCATCAATGTTGATAACCTTTCAAATCTCAAATCTATAGTAAAGATTATTTAAAGATAATTTGATAAACGTGTAATATGAATCAATCCATCTCAACTCGATGATCGAGGCTAATTAATACTTGGAATTGTATGTCATTTTAAAATAAATGCAAATAATTCGTTGGGGGAAGTAACTCATCTACTTTGAATTAAAAGATAAGAAGTTTGAGGTATTTGGTTCAAATCCAGACTAAGGAAAAAAAACTAATCTAACATGAGCAATTACTAACATTTTTCATCAAAAAAAATACAAAGAATCCACCAATAAAGGTTGGTTGAGTTGACCCATACTCAACATCCAAGTAATTTTGTAAGTGCAATCCTAGCAACACTCTTTTTTGAACATTTTTTTATTAGTTTAAATCATTATGTGTCTATACTTTGAAAATTGAACTCACATAAAGTGGTGGGACATACATTGATTTCATCCAATAAAATAGTGAGTGCTAAAGAGAGTGTTCAACAGTGAGTGTTGCTAGCATTCCTCTTTTTGTAAACGATTTTTTAAACCTTGAAATCTAACTATGACCTAAGTGAAATTATTAGGTAAAGAGAAAAGATATTTTCTCTTGTACTCATATTATGTTTTTATTTTCTCTTTTTATTACTTTTGTTTTTGTGTCAATAACTCATTTTCTTTATAAATTATAACCGTCTCATAAGTTGCTGTCAAAATGGTTGTTCATATAACACAACCCTCGGTAAATGTAAGAAAATTAAAATAAATGCAATTAGGTAAATTATTAGGTAAATCATAAGAAAAATAAAATAAATGCAAAAAGTCCAGATCTATGAAATTATTAGGTAAATTATTTATTATGTGAGATTTAGATTTGTCTTTTATTATCATGTGAGAATTATTTTAGTCCTTCCTTTGTCTTATTATTATTATCACAAAACGGTGCCGTTTTCACACCTCCCACGAATTCAGAGTTTCCACTTTGCACCTTCTCTCTGATTTTCCATCTCTGCAACAACACCGTTGAGTTTTACACTGTCACATAGTTGACCTAAACCCCAAATCAAACCCATTAATCACATCACAAAAACCCTAATTTCCCCCAAAATTCACCACAAAAATCACACACCCATGTTCCCAATAATTCTCCACAATTTTCAATTTTCAAAAACCATTGAAAATTGATCCCAAAATAAAAAATGCAGAAACTTCCAGTTCGTTACCTAATAGTCCTCCTTACCTTCATCTGCACATCAGTCTGTTACATAGAACGCGTCGGTTTTTCCATCGCATACACCGTCGCCGCCGACGCTGCCGGAATCAACCAATCAACAAAGGGTACAATTCTGTCCACATTCTACTACGGTTACGCTTGTTCCCAAGTTCCCGGCGGTTATTTCGCCCAGAAAATCGGTGGTCGTAAAATTCTACTCTTTTCATTCCTCTTATGGTCCTTCACATGTGCACTTCTTCCATTAGATCCAAACAAAACCCTAATTCTTGTCACTGCTCGTTTACTTGTTGGGGTTGCTCAAGGTTTCATTTTTCCTTCAATTCATACTGTTTTAGCTCAATGGGTCCCACCCCATGAAAGATCTAGGTCTGTTTCTTTGACTACTAGTGGAATGTATCTTGGTGCTGCTTTTGGAATGTTGTTTCTACCTAGTTTGGTTAAGTTTAAAGGTCCTCAATCTGTTTTTGTTGCTGAGAGTTTTTTAGGATTTGTTTGGTGTTTTATTTGGTTTAGGTATAGTTCTGATCCCAAGAGTTCGGCTTCGGGTGCTGGTGAATCGTTATTGCCGGTTAATAAGAAGATTGATAGACGGGTTTCGGATCTTAAGGTCGGGGTTGAGAAAAATGGGGGTGAAGGGAAGAAAAGTGGGGTTGGAATTCCTTGGGTGAAGATTTTGACTAGTTTGCCTGTTTGGGCTATTGTGGTTAATAATTTTACTTTTCATTATGCTTTGTATGTGTTGATGAATTGGTTACCGACTTATTTTGAATTAGGGCTTAAGTTAAGTCTTCATGAAATGGGTTCGTCGAAGATGTTGCCTTATTTGAATATGTTTGTGTTTTCGAATATTGGTGGTGTTGTTGCGGATTATTTGATTACGAGAAGGGTTATGTCGGTGACTAGGACGAGGAAGTTTTTGAATACGGTTGGGTTTTTAGTTGCTTCGTTTGCGTTGATTGTGATACCGAGTTTTAGAACTTCAGGTGGGGCTGTGTTTTGTTCCTCAGTGGCGCTTGGGTTTTTGGCACTTGGTAGGGCTGGGTTTGCGGTGAATCATATGGATGTTGCTCCGAGGTATGCTGGAATTGTGATGGGGGTTTCAAATACCGCTGGTACTTTGGCTGGTATTGTTGGTGTTGATCTTACTGGGAAATTACTTGAGGCTGCCAAGGCGTCTGATTCGGATCTTTCGACTCCGGAAAGTTGGAGGCTGGTGTTTTTCATTCCGGGACTTTTATGCGTTTTTAGTTCGCTGGTATTCTTGTTGTTTTCTACTGGGGAGAGGATTTTTGATTGAGGTAGCCTTGTAACATTCTTTGATTGTCGAATCATTGATTTAATCACATGCTCTTATATCATGGAGATTTTTATTTTTATTATATCTCCATGTTATGTTATTCATTCTTGGATAGGAGAGGTGATGTACAAAGCTACACAGCGAGATTGTATCATCAATGGATATGAGTTTGTTATTGTCATTTGACACTATTATGATTTTTCCAACATGTACTATGTCTAGTTAGTAAAGGTTACAATACTGCTGTATCAACAATGATTCTTAGGTGTTAATCTATGCCTTGGATGAAACTCATATTTTAGTATATGATTAGAAGATTGTGCACTTCACATTTTGATTCATGTACTTTGTTATTTGTGGAATAAATTTGAAAGGTGACGTTGCAACCATTTACTTCACTCTTTCCATTATTTTTTCTTTTCTTTCCATTTTGTTATTTATCTTAAGCCTTTTACAATCCCTAAATTTGGGTTGGGTGGGGTTGCCTCCCTTGCCCTCGCTGGATTTTATCATTGATTTATCATTTTAAGATTGCTGTTAGTTATTATATAACATGCAATTGACTTACATTTGAGGCTTGAAATGAATTGGCTGCGCAATAATAAAAAAACATGGAAGATTACCTCTAGAGAGAGGGATGAGCTGTTGGTGATGTTCGATATATATGTTCAAGAAAAGGGAACAATTAATGGACAGTTCAAGAGGTTTCAATCACGGCAAAGAAAAGAAATTAATTGGTAAATGTAGTGATTTATCTTTCAAGGAGGGGAAGAATCAAAGACGGACCGGCGTGCAAGGAAGTTTGAGGCTGACAAGTGCTTGAAACTTGAATGATTCTGCAACTGCTGGTAATGATCTGGGCTATTGATTATTGATTACATTTATGCATAAATTCATTAAGACGACAACAATCAACACTTACTCTAACACACTCTTTCCAACAATCTCTATATTATTGGTTAAAATTCATGTAGGTCCCACCATTTTGGGAATAGGTCCCACATAATGTGGTAGGATCTACATAAACTTCACCTAATAAGAGAGTTAGTGTTGAAAAGAGAGTTTCCATGTGAGTGTGTTTCTAGTATTTTTCATTCATAAAATAATGATATATTGATCTGGGCTATTTTGTGGAACGCACTGGACTGCAAAAAATGATCACCAAGAAAGAAACATTATAGTTAGAGTTAAATGCAACCCAGAAAGAGAAAGAGCAATCGTCAGGTTTCCATATTTAACTATGGTTTCTTCATAAATAGAAACTATGGTTTCTTCTGTTGATTAATTTGACATATTGTTACTTTGTAATTTCTGTTCTTGACTTCAAACTGTATGAAAAAATGGTACTGTTTGTCTCTTCCCCAGCCTCATTGTCCTAACTTTTATTTGTTGATGTAGAATATATGGATAATTAGATATTGATGACTGCTCTTATCCTTGAAATAAGATGACGATGACAACTTCAATGCATTGGTCATCATTTTGTTTCTGCTATGTTGTAATCTTCTGACTTTAAAAGTTATGCTTATGCTGAAAGAAGTATTGTTAACTTTGTTATTTTTATCATTTCGCAATATTTAGAATACATTTTTGATGTTTAAGATCATAATTTTTGTTTACATTCAAAATTTCAAACCTTTGGAGTTTAGGACCTTTTCATTTTTATGAATCATATGCTTGGACATTATAATCATGACCATACTAACAGGAAACCAAACATTAGCAACCAATTTAATCTGAGAGAACTCTCCGGAGACAGTTCAGCCATGTGTATTATAAGATTTGCTGATTCTGAGATCAATGAGTGTAGACAATTAAGCTTTCAATGAGTTTCTCTTGAGGAGGAGCACATTTGTTAGTTACTTTTTATCTTTAGTGTTACATTAAGATAGGCAAGAGAAAATAAGAGGAATCAGGGAGGAAGGAAAAAAGTTAACGTGGAGAGGGAGGGTAGTTGCGGCTATGTCAAAATTTCTCACACCAATGGGAGTGAAAATACAAATTGAGATGCAATTTTACTCTTTTATTTTACCAATCCATTTATCTCTATTATCTAGTGTGGGAGTTCAGTTCCTTTTACTTATTTTACAAAGGGTGCAAGAAACATCACATAATCATTCATTTTTCTTCCTACATTTTTAGTTCACCAAATAGACGAGAGAACATTTTTCTTTCTTTTCATTTTCTTTATACCCATCCAAACAATATACAGAATTCTATAAACTGAGTTTATGGTTACTTGCTTTTACTTTTTGTCGTTGATTTTCAGAAGCATGGGTCTGTTTACTCAATAATAATATCAAAATAATCTTCCATTGTTTGCATTTTGCTTTATTGATAGTCTTTTGCAGCAACATTTGGAGTTACTGTCCTCTGATTATTAAATATACATGTGACTTTTAGCCATGAAATTGAAATTGGTTAGTTTTGCTTTCAATGAAAGCAAATGGGAAAAGACTCATCCCAATGCAATTTTCACTTTAACGACAATGCATTAGCTTCGACTGAAATCTTGTTTGTACCTATTCAAATGTTAAACCAAAAAAGTTATAGTTGTCTACAATCGACGTACAATGAGCGCAGCCATTTTCTAAGATTACCCACGGTCTTTTCATGTTCTCGTTTATTTTCCTCTCTAAATCAGCTATCATCTACTTTGTACTCAAGAAGACAAAGGAATATTGCAATACCAAGAAACTTGGTATAAATATTGGAGACTCCTTTTGAAAGCCACCACATATCTAAAACATAACACATGGTTCTGGCGTATATAATGTGTTCAAAAGTGTACTTTTAGACTCCATAAAATTCACATTTCTTTGTTCCGGATGTGTAAAACAAATTTCTCCCCATATACCATATCTTTTGCAGAGAACATTTGAACACAAGGTTAAAGTTTGTTCTCTCAATTATAGTGGATTTTCTGTAATATTGATGGAGTGTGTAACTCATGTCTATTCCAAATGTGGAGACACTACAAATTGCTTCTTCCTCCAAATCACATTCTATGTACATTATTGAAATTAATGCTACTGGGTATGGTATGATCCAATGCATTCAACAATTTTTTTAGAGCTGAATAGACACAACCCAACAATTCATGTATTTGAAATTTTGAATACTATAAAAAAAAGCTATTTTGAAACATGACAACTAAAAATGCTTTTGGTAGACTTGCATGCATATCATGTCTGGAATGAGATGCTTCATGTACGAAAACTAGCCATGATGCATTACAGTTTACTTTGTCGTAAATTTGTTTCATAAGATTGAAAGTTAATATAGTGCCTTATTAGTCCACGAGCCTTGGAGTACAAACATGTAATTCAGATTGATTTAACATTTTTCTGCATCTTGTGTTCAAACAGGACATTATTGAAGCGAGAATTCACAACTCTGCAATTCCTCCTAACCTCTCCAGGTCGACCGGACTGCAGATCACCCATTTTCAACATCCCTTCAACAAATGCTTTGAAAAACTCATTTTGATCTCTACTATAGAACCTCACTAACCCCTTTGTCTGAGGGTAAGTAAAAAGTGTTTGATCAGAGTTGAGAAATCCTCTTCCACCAACCAAGTCCTTGAAATATTGGTTATCGAAAATCACAGGAGTTGAATCAAGGTTTCCTGTCTTATTTTGATCAACATCTAGTGGACATAGCTTGTCAAGCTCTACTCTAAAACTGGGATCAAGTGCAGGGTCGGGTTTTCCGCTACCGGATTGATTATATAGCCGAAACATGATCGAAAAACAACGACCTTGGCCAATAGAGTGAGATCCTGAGAGTGCTACAAGGTCTTTGACAGTGAGGTTGAATCTTTGGAAGAGATCAATGAGAGTGCTTGCATTGGCTCTTGGACTTGGCATGATATTGTCTGAGTCTTCTTGACTTGCTGTTAAGCTGTCCAATCTTCCTAACTTCACCTCCCAATCTGGTCCTCCTGTCTGCAATAAAAGTAAACAAAAATTGTACATTTGCATATGCAGTCTAAATAATAGATCTAGTTTACACGAACAAAATTTGGAAAGGAAAAAATTCAACCAAAAGACACATTTTTGATGTGTGTAAGTTTATCTCATGACTCATGACATGAACAAAGACAGATATCAGTATCACTACAGGGCATGCATGTTCCTATGTTCTTACTGCTTGCTCAGCTAAACAAATTTTGAATGCAAATTTACATAAACATTTCACCCTTAGAAAACGGCATAAATCAAATAATAATTTAATTAAAAATAAAATAAAATTAGTTTCTCGAAAATTAATTCATTTTATTAAATAATAATAAAATAAGTAATGTCAACGTGTATATGTACATAACAAATTAAAATACTAACTATTGATTTTCTTGTTAACTGTTGAGATACCTGTGAAGTTATAATTCACTGAAGCCATAATTCATAAAATATATTTTTTTTTGAAAGATAGAGAGAGAAATACAAACCAATGCTACAGCATCTCTAGAAGCCATGATTATGATATCAGCACAAGAAACAACTCCAGGACAAGCCTTCTCTACAGCCTCTTTAACCTCATCAACAACTTCAAATGATCTAAGTGAATTTATATTTGAAAGGGACAATTTCTCTCCAAGCATAGTTGGTGTATCATCAAGCAACATAGAAGCATCACACCCCTTCACAAATTCAACAACCCATTCAAACAAAGAAATTTATTTATTTTTAATAGAAAAATAATTAAATATATTTTTTAGTTCTCTAATTATCCGAACAAGCAACTGAACTCAAGTGGTTAACGAATTTAGACTCTTAGTTAAAGACAAATTGTTTCGAAATATCCAAATTCAAATTCTAACTGAAATAATCTTTGATCAAACACCTGATCGAAGTCTGAATTACCAGAACCACCCCTCCCTCTAGAGATCAATGATTATGATAAAAATAAGTTCTATAATCTTGAATTTTGTTTTTAGTCTTATACCAACTTTTCATATCTAATCTACAAATTCCAAAACTATTATGTATTTTTTTTTTGTGGTGTCCAGGGTTTGAACCCCGGATCTTGCATATATTATGCATCGTTTATCAACTGAACTGAGCTCACGGGGGCTAACCACATGTTTTTAATCTTACTAAAAACATTAAACTCTGTAACTTGAAGTAACGGTAAAGTAGATATAAGGATTAAACACAAAAAAAAAACGTAAATTTTATAGTAATTGAAAAGATTTTAACTTAAAAAAAAATTCAATGAAAAAGATAGAATTTTGATGGTAAGAAAGAGTAGAGAGAGAACATACATTAACAAAGCAATCATGAAATTGAAATCTCATAACAGAGGCAACACTTCTTGGTTCTCTTATTAGAGCTTTTCTCATAACATCTCTGACAATGGTTTCAGCTTTTGGACATGTTTTTGAGTAAAACCCAGGTCGAAGATCTGATGATGATGATGATGTTACTATGATTATGTTTATGATGAAGATCAGAAACAGAAACATGGTGATGATGGGTCGGCTGTTGGGAATCTGAAACATGGTACTACGTTTGTTGTTTTGTTTTGTTTTGAAGTATGAGTATGTTTGTTTGTGTGTGTGGAAAGAGGAGACACTGGACATAAGGTTTTGTAACTTTCCTCTTTGATTTGAAGGATATTTAATGGTAGAAGAAAAGATTGAGTGGCTTATGTTACTATGTGTCATGCAATAATTGGTTGAGAATTGCTACTATATTCCCACCCTTTTCTTGTAAAAACAATTCCGTTTCGATCCGGCCAATGAAAGTTGTTTCATTTGATAAGAAATTGACCTGTCCTCAAGATTGTGGATACAACTCTCGAAGATAGCATGAGGACCTCTTTGATATGGGTGATCTATAAATGTCTATGTTAGCGTCGAGCTTTAAGATCAGTCTTAACTTTGATGAGTTCACTTTAAGTTTCTTCCATAAAAGAAGAAAAAAGATTTGTTTAATTGCACCACTTCGAAAGAGCAGAGATCATGATTTTTTTGGATGCACCATTTTGAAGATGAAAAAAAATGATTTTTTTGTGATGTTTTTTGGTGCATCAGATTAATTTTTTTTGGGAAATTGTGTGGGACAAAAAGAGCTCTTAATTGGTTCTCTTTGTACGTTTACAAAATAAGAAATTTACACAACCACTTTATGACAACTTTTATGACAATTCTCTCTCTCTTTCCCCTTGTTTTTGTGTTAAGACCTACATTTTTTTTATGAGAAATGCTATATTTTAATTGTTCCACAAATTGTCCCATAAAATAGTTGTTTAAATAACATTCCTCTTACAAGATCATTGAAATACCATAAAGAAGAAAACATCATACAAGTTGCAACTAGGAATTTATTGTCACTTAATTTGCTACTAGATAATTTGCACTAAAACACAAATTCCTAAATTTGCTAAAGTTTTCTTGGTATTTGAATGTAATAAATGATTTGAATAGAGAAAAACCTTAATATAATTGAGGACTATCATATTAAAAATCGTTCAATACAATGGCAAGCATGACAAAAAACAAGTGTTTTTTGTGCAGATAAAATTGTGCATCCGATCGTTTTTTTTTTGGAAATTGTGTCGTATAAAAAGAGCTCTTAATTGGTTCTTTTTAGACGTTCACAAAATTATTGAAATACCATCCCTCATATGGAAGAAAGCAACGTACAAGTTGCAACTAGAAATTTATTGTTTTTGGACTTTATTTGCAACTAGGATAATTTGCACTAAAACACAAGTTCATAAATTTGCAAATCCTTTTATTGATATTTGAGAAAATGTGTGACTAATTTATACCCTATATCTAAGCTCCCATTTGACTTTATTTTTGTCCCTAAATGTAAACCCTCTTTCAAATTACTAAATCCATTTATTATTTTTTCCTAAAAATACCTCTAATTAATACTACTAACTTGTCTTGAAATATGAAAAGTCAAATTTAATATACATACAAACAAAGAATAATTTGGTAATATTAACACACAAAATAGACACATTAATTACTATGACAACAGTTGTTAAAAAATGTGAAAAAGGTAATGTGTGCCTACATTAAGGGACGGAGGGAGTAGTTTAGTAAAAGTAAATCAAGATTCTCTTGTTGAAGTTGAACATGAACAATCCGAGGAGTCATGATTCTTGAACAACCAACGAGTATATGAAGAATTGAGAAACAAGAAGCACATAAAATGTGATAAAATTCACGAAATTAATGAATCAATCAAAGAAAAATTAGCAACATAAATGCAGAACAAACATAGAGTGAAGAAATCAAAATGAATCTTTAAAATGGACAAGATGAATCGCAAAATCAATAGATGATTGCGAAGAGAAAATGAAGATTGAACGAAGAAGATGAAGAACTATGTAGAAACTTCATCAAAAAGCGAGAAAAATGCACAATGAAAAACAATTATGAATCGTAACAAACTTTTCCGCAAGGGAAAATCTGATACCCTATTACGAAGTAAACAGATTGTGTATTAGTGTTCGTAAATGAGTGTATACAAGAGGTATTGATAGACTATATATATTAAAAATAGTTTAGTAACAACACCGACATGGTGGTAGTGTTCGTAAGTGAGTGTATACGTGAGTGACTTCTAGCAAAACCCTATATATATATATATATATTAAAAAAAGGGAACAATAAAAAAAATGGGGGACATAAACCTAACTTAGTTAATCTACACAAAAGTGTAGGTCAACCCAAAACAGGAAAAATACAACACAAGTGGATCATCCTCTAATTAATCCTAAAACTAATCAAAGGTCTTCAGTGCGGTGATTGGGCCATCCGTCAACACGAAAGCGAGTCCATGTACCATCCACTCCCTGTAGCAAATAGCAGCAAGCTAAACGACCCTCTCAAGTCTCACAGTCCAAATCAAACATAGTGAATTGAGAAACTAAACCGGCGTATGAATCGTCTGCCAACACAGAAGCGATTAAAGATCCATTAACTTCCTGCAAAATAACAACAATCTATAATTGCCCTTTCAAGACAAACTATCTGAAATGGAACACGACGGTACACAAACCACAACACACATGAATTGCAATAGTATCCGAGCGTTCAACTCCAAATCATACACTTTTCTTCGAAACAGTGGGAGATGAAACTGTCCATCAACACGAAAACAAGTCCCCGAATCTACCACAAAAGCCCTTTCGAGCATTATATTTCAGTCCAAAGATGAAGGATTCACAAATCACAACCCAACATCATTGAACAAGAACAAATTCGGACAAAACCATAAACACCTCCACCAAAAGGTAAGTGGCGATAGTTTGTAAACCTAGAAACTGACCACCATGACAGCTCCGACGATGGTTTTAAGAAACCATATCCAGATCGAAACTGAGAGAACATATCCTAGCTGGATTTTCAATAACTCACATTTTGTGGTGAAACACACGCACAAACACGTTTTCAACAAACCAACAAGCACCGACATGAAGGACAATGCTGGAGGTCAAAGAACAAGAACCTACCACCACCAAGGACGGCGGCGGCACCTGGAGAAACAAAACCCCAAAATGAGTAAGACTTTGAAGAACGTTGGACCTCAATTGGGGATTCTAAGTCTTCCACCTGAAAATAAATCATAAATTATTTAAGAAAACCACTATTTTATTTTATTTTATTTTCGAGAAAATATATAAGAAACAGAAATGAACAATACACAAGCAAATTTCGGTTATTATGAATCTATACGGTGACTGGATGTTACCAAAAACATAAACAATGTCAGTCTTTCCTATTACTACAACCTGTTATTATTTCAAAACATAAATAATGACAGAATCTCGTGGCATCCTACAAACAGTGTGTGGCAGTGTATCTGTATATGAACACTGGAATTGTAAAGTACTGGAATAAATTCAACACTTGTGTTCATGGCCGTGACATAAAAATGCAAGTGGAATCAAGAGTTAAGATAAGGCTGTGCTTTTATAGAAGAAGAGTTCTTTACAATTGTCTTTTTTCTGCAATTCAGTTTCAATTGGAAGATTGTCAGAGCAAGAATTTTTACAAAATGTAATTGTATATCTCTTAAACTTGCAACTCATTGTAATAACAGGCCTTTTATCTTTATGATAGTTGCATAGCAGTGTCCAGGCGAGTCTGCATATTATGTCCGTTTTGCACTAGTAGTTCGCATAAAAACGGATTTGGATCCTCTCCATTGAAAATTTTCTCAATAAAAACATACCCTAGTATTTGTAGTCGCATATTATTTTTAGGTTTGTCAATGAGCTTCAATTCTAAATAATGTATTATCTTCCCAAATCAAGGACTAATTCATTTTTCTCATGTGTCCTACAGGGAATGGATTTTCCTTTGGGAGAATCATCTTCGAGCATACGACATTTTTCAAAATATTTATTACTCAAAATAGAGAATATTGATTATTTTTTACGATAAAATGTAAAAAATTTACTATAATTCTTATAAGCAATGTAAGCAATAAAATGATGATTTTTTTTTTTGGTCAAGTAGCCTAGTGGATAAAGCTCTCAAATTTAATTGTGGAGAAGTGAGGTGTCCGAGGTTCGAACCTCAGCCTCTGCATATAATATGCAATATCCCTACCAACTGAGTTAAACTTACGGAGATAAAATGATGATTTTTTATTTTATTATTATGAAATGATATTTTCTAAGATAATAAAATAGTCAAATAGTTAATTATTTCATAATAATGATCGTTAATTTATAGATTTAAAAAACAAAAGTATCTGCACACCACAATTTACAAACGTGGTGTAGAAGTTCTCCCAAATTACACATCTCTAGATGTTTAAATTACATCATTGTATCCCTCCCCTCCCCTGTACTCAAAATCTATTAGAAAAAACTAGTAAAAAAACATGTGAATACACATGAGTCGCGCAACATTATGATAATTATATGAAACATAAATAATTACATTGCAATATTGTAAATGTTTAAAGATATTAAATGAAATTTTTTAATACTAACGGAAAGACGGACACTCACATAGCTGTCTTTCCACTTTTTTTTATGACAATAAAATGTTTACATGACTTTTAAATTATAACAAACCTAATAAACCATTTTTATCTATTTCAATGACATCATCAGTACAACAAATATGATATAAATTTTTATCTTTATTATAGACGCCAACAATAAACAATATTATAGAAAAATTTGTTTATTGGTCAAATTGAAATAATGAAAAATTCAGTACAAAATCTCTTATTCTCTTTATAGATAGTATAGATAAAGTAGTGTTTTTATTACATATATATCTTTCTTTTATATGTAAATTTCGGTTAAATATATGCATCGGACCCACTGCGGATTTTATGTGTTTATAGCTACATAAATAAATTTTTAATGTCCCGATATTAGAAAGTCAATATGATAAAATTTTAAAAATTTATGATTATTTTCGAAATACCAACATTCATGTATTTTTCTATTAAATATTTATTTTTATACTAAAAAAATGATTACATATTTGTTTCGATTTTATGTCCTTATATTTGTGGATACAAATATCTTATCTAATGAAAAATATGTATCCCATATTTAATTTTATATATATTAGATAAAAACTGCTTTTTTGGGCTCTGCTCTCTTTTTGTACCATAAAAAATTCTATTAAGTGCATTGTAATCAACTTTTCTACTTCTACTTCTGCTGTTACGACTGACAGGTACATCAAATGGAACAATAATAATTCTACATGTGTTATTCTTAATGTGGATGGTAGCTCTCATGGTACTCCTGTTAGAAATGGGTTTGGTGGGGTCTTGCATAATGACACAGGTTTATTCCTTGCGGGCTTCTCCGGTTTTATTCCAGGTTCAAATGAGCTTTCTGCTATCTATCACAGGCTGATCATGGCTAAAAATTTGAGTTATGCAGAACTTTGCATCAACCTTATTAATGGTCTCATTGAGAGATACCATAGCTATGCTGTTCTCATCCAAGAGATAAAACAAATGCTTCACCAAACCAATGCAACGGTTTCTCACACTCTTAGAGAGGGGAACCATTGTGCAGACTACATGACAAAACTTGGAGCTTCTTCTGATGTGGAACTTCTTCGTCATGATGTCCTCCTTGCTGGTCTTGTTAATTTTCTAACTAGCGATGCAGCTGACACTTTGTTTCTTAGGGAGTAACTAGCGTGTTTTTTTCCTTCTGTTTTGTTTTTCTATTCTTTATCATTGTAACAAAAAACAAAAACCATGTTTAGTATCACTAGGCTGAAACGCCAATGGCTAAAAGGTTGGCTTCAAAAAGGACGTTTGTAATACATGAGTGAATGAACGCACAATTCTCTTCGCAATCAATCAAGTCATGCCATCAATATAAAATTCCATATACAATAAATGATGTCAAGGTAGCATCACAAATCACAGTTCTACCAAACTATGTTACATAACATGTATGTTTAAATTTCATTTTATGGAAGTAATGGACAGATCTTTTTACAGTTGTAATTAGAGATCCAAAACTCAGTTTGAAACACAAGTACTTAACCCAATTCCATCCAGACATCACACATGAAAGCACAACCTTGATGCTCATATACCGATATAAACACGACATTGACACTAACGTGTCGACACTAGTAATAATGGGTTAATAGGTATTTATCTCCTGTAATATAGATCATTTTCGGTTTTTCCCCCTGTAAAATTATTTTTTTGATTTACCACCTGTAAAAAAAATTGTTTTGATTTACCCCCAATAGGCCAAACAAAAACGAAAATTTCTTAAAAAAAAAAAAAGATTGGTTAAGACCTATTAATCCTTATTTGAGAAAATAAACTAATTGAATGTATTCACATATGTCGGTGTCATACACCGACGCATGTCAGACACATATGCCACACCTTCAATAAAAATTTTCAATGCTTCAGAGCGTACAAGTTTTCCTAATGAATACAAAGAGGAGAACGCAACCCAGATGGTTAAAAACAGGAGCAGAAGTGAAAGAATAGTTGAATAGACAAACACAATTGCCATGGTTAAACTCAAAATGGACACATTTTCAAGCACCACCAATCAAGTTTTTCACTTACACCGAAAGATCGATTATATGACATCCAAACAATCAAAATCAGTGTCCTAAAAGGAATGGACAAACATACAGCTTTAGCTTTGCCATTCATAGAGCAAATCAAATCACAAACCAAATATTCATACAATCTATTATTATAAACTGATAACAATTCCAAGCATGTGCCTAAACTAATTTCCATATCACAGGTCAACAATTACTATAATATTTCAATGTATCAAACACGAGATAGATCTCTTTATAACGCATCTTCTGTACCCGGATCAAATTATCACAAGCAATGCAAGAATTGTTGTTAATGTAAAACAAATAAAAGTCAATGAAACCAGCCAAGTTTCCACTTCAAATTATTAATTCATAGCAGAACATAGGTATGTCACTAGATTGGAGTAACAGTAACAAGAAAATCAAATTCATACTAAACAATCAAAACCACTAGGGAGATTCTCCAGATACAACATACAAGCAAAATTCATTCTCATGGAATAGCTCCAAATTGAAAAGTAAAATGGACATAGTGTGTGCATCTTGCAAGTCATTGAGATTTTGCGGCAAACAACATTGTAGGCGTCATGTTTCCTCACCAAAATCCTACAAGAAGCCAACAGTTAAATAATGATAAAGCAAGGCAAAACATTAACCATATATTATTATAAACTGGAAAGGATTTTAAAGTAACATGCATAAAGGAACATATTCAAACAGTAATATGTGGAAGAGAAACTCACTTTCAATGAGTCGAAACCAAACTTTCAACGTAATCCCAGGCTTCAAACCACTTCATATTTTTATTAGTAATTCCAATTTTCTCTACTCTACCGTCTCTGCAATTATAGATAAATGCTTCGTTTTCTTTATTATTTGCCAATATTAGTGTATCACCATTCCCAGAAAGATACAATGGCAAAAAATCCAACCATATATCCATTGCAAAATCGCAGTAGCATGAAAAGAAATTCTGATAAGTAATTTTAAATAATTGAATCCAAGACGCCTGAACACCAAAATCCTTCATTTGCCATATAACAAAATAAGTTTCCTCAAAATCATGACCAAAACAAAGAGAATCCATCAAAACCACAAGCTTTGGCTGATAACGCGACACTTTATTAAAACCCCGAGGTAGCAACAATTGAGTGTATGTCTCAGTTGAGAGATCAAGTGAAAGAATCACATACTTCTTAGGAGTAATAGTACTATAATTTAAATCAAAGTAATCTAAACCAAAGTAATCCTGAAGGGCCAACCAGTTAATAGTACTACTAAAATACACACCATTTTGAGTACTAACAAACTTGAGAAGGGGAAGCACAGGAAAACATTGAATATTTCTCCAACAATTATCCCTCACACTGAAAACTTTCACCACGCTTCTTGCATTACCACTCTTTACCTTTATATCAAACGCTACCAGCTTATAATTTCCATTCAAGTTATCGTAACCAAAAGAGAATACAAAACATTCTTGAGAGGCTAAAACAAATTCAGATTTAGTTCTAGTGGCTGGGTTCCATAAACATAGCCGTGAACCATGAGATGTATTCATATCTAAACACAAGCATATCAATCCATTGCATGAACCAACAAACAGCCAAAGACAGTGTGGATTCTCGTTTTTTAATAGATAGTAAGGATCGTACGGAACGGTGCTCAATGAATTCTCTAGTAAAAGCGAAATTGGCAAGTTCAGAACATTGTCATCAAAACTTTTGATATTAAAATTATATTGTCGTGCAATTACCATGAGGTAAGGGTTACGTGCGGAATTCTTGAGATGCATTTGAACGAAATGGGGATCAGAGATGAGAGTGTTGTAAAACTTGTTGACGCACCTGAATCCCATAATAGGTTTCACAGGGAGAAGAGAGAGTATTTTCATCATTAGATCGTTTGGGAGAACCGACTGATGCCGGTCCTCCATAGCTTCCTCCGTTGACCCGTGCATGTCGTCAAATAGAACCCTAGCCACCTGCGAAACCAAACAAGTAACCAATATATAATACGATTTCCTTAAATATTTTTTGAGCGCAGTACGATTTCCTTAAATTATATTATACAAAAAAAAAAGTCCGAAATTATAATAAGTTGGTTGGAGTTTCCCTAAAAAAAAAAAAAAAAGTCGGTCCTTTTAGTGTCTTTACACATATTAAGAAATTTAATTAATTTTGTATAGAAAAGACAAATTATATTTTTTTTACAAATTATTCTTAATTTATGATATAAAAAATATAAATAAATTAATTGAAAGAAAAAATAGTAACAAATAGTTAATGGTATAATATGAAAAGTAAAATTAATGTTTTTCCGAAGAAATTAACATTAATGTTTTATTGATATTGTAAAACGACTAATAATTTGTGATATTTTTTCTTCTTCAAAACGACTTATAATTTATAACATATGGTAGGGTATTCACGTTCAAACCATAGATAAGTAGTTGTACCCATAGAAGTAGGGTATTCACGTTCAAAGCAACACAAAATAAAAACCGCAAACGATAAAATAATAAAAAAATCAGACAAGATCAAAATTTATTTGATGTTTTTGGATGTGATTTTGTATCAACTGCTGGGGCCTGATTGTGGAATCATTTTTCAAAATCAAGCTAAGCCGAACCACAAATATTTTTTTGGGTCCAAAAGCAACTTATATTATTATTTCATTCATTAAAATAGAGGCAATATAAGGCGTAATCAAATCAAGGATATGGCGACGATCATACAATTTTTACACCCTTACTAATACTAATATATGAGCGTCATAATTTCCTTGTCTCCAAGCAAAATGTTTCCTAAAGATTGGAAAAAGCTCTAATATATTGGTTTTTAGAACTATCCATGATGCCTTCTACCACTAGTTTACAATCCAATTCAATTTGCACCACTGATAGTCCTGATTCACCAAGCCACTTTGTTAAAGCTTTTAGAAAATCACCTTGAGCGTTCCAGATGCACATTCCCACACCAAAACATTGTTGCGAATTTCAGCATGATCCCTTTCATTGAACAACACATTTATGACCTCCCAATTCCAGTTATTTCCATCAAATAGTTCAGCAGCTCCCTCACTTCATTGGTCTCCAAAACGTGTACACATGGGCTTGTAATATAATAATTTTCTACCAAACGCAACCATGAAGTTTTCCAAACACCTATACTATTTCCATCAAATAACACATCTGAGGCAAATGTACTACATCAAATAAAACTTGGATTATTGTCTAGACCAGCCCCCCAAATAACCCAGTTCTCAGAAAACATCTAGCTTTGTAAATTCTTGTAACAGTAATATCTGATTCAGTTTGCAACTTTCAACCTTCTTTCCCTAGCACAGTTAAATTAAAGCAAAAATGATGTCGAAAACCCATAGCTTCGTGTTCCTTCCTCATTGGTTGAGAGTTGCTATTATATTCCCACCCTTTTCTTATACAAACAAATCCGTTCGGATGTGGCCAACGATAGTTGACTCGGTTGATATAAGAAATTGACTTGTCCGCAAGAGAATGAATACAATTCTCACTATCGTGTTAGCGTGATGAGCTCTTTGATATGAGTGCTCTTTAAACACCTATATTATCGTTGATCCCTGAGATATATCTTGAATGTCTTGAGCCTCAGAGCACAACTCACTATTTCAAAAAGGCTAAAAACATTTTCTAATGCACTCTATTTTGTTGTACATCTGAAACTGCATATGATTTTTTTGTTGTTGGAAGTTTTGTGAGATAAAAAGAGCTCTTAATTTGGGCATTCAAAAAATTATTGAAATACTGATATGCCGCAAGTGCACACCTATATCGATTTTAGTATAAAAGGTTTTCGAATCCACAGAGACCAATCTTCAAGTATCGCTATTTGTCGTTTCTTTGTTTATCTAAGGCTAGTTCAAAACTATTGGTTTCACACGGAAAAATAAAGTTGTGAATTTTATTTAATAATAACAACAATGAGAGGCCGGAAAATAGTTTCCATTGACCGTCGATACTCATAAAACAGTACTTTTATAATTAAGACAAGATAATTTTATTCGCGGGAAATAATTAAATTAAAGATACCGCATACTCTAATGTAAGCGGTGCCAAAAGTTAATCCTTGTAATTGCCTGCTTTCGTGTAGTACGAATTACAACTTTTAAGGTTTTGAAAAATAATTAATTCTTATTACTTGGAAAAAGTAATTTTTAGTAGAAAATCAATTTAAAGGTACCGCGGCTCCGTTACCAAATTTTAAACTTATAACAGCCGACTTTTGCATGCACGATTATAATTCTAAACTCTCTTTTTGGAAATATGAATTTTCTAAATTAATTTAAAAAGCGCTATCGCTGTATTTAAAAATTAAGTTCCGAATTTTCTAGAGTCCAATGCCTTTTTTCAACCTTTCAATGCAAAACAGGTATCACTGTGTTTCTAATTTCGTAATAAACTTTTAATTTGAAAAGCAGAATTTTCGGATTAAAAATATACTTCTCGTTTCAATTATAGGAAATGCAATTCATCGGAGTAAAATTGGTATGACTAGTCCTCACATAGTAAACTACTCAGACATAATGAAATAATAATTTAAAACTATTTTTGATGAATTCATATCAAGAAATAGCAAAGAAAATAAAACCGGTTAATTGATGGATACTCGATATCAGCCGGGGAAGTAGCAATTTCTGAATGAAATTGCACTTAAACACAGCAACAGTGAATAAACACGATCAGCTACAGCAACCGAACTCAACAGCAGTGTTAATTGGTGCATCACAGTAGCCGAATCATGAATTTGTAAAGGCACGACAACTTCAATTGTAATTTAAGGGATAACAAGTAACTGGAACTTGAAAAAAGGAGACATTGTATTTTGATTATGTAAAATGACAAACAACCTCGGCTTGGAACATTTGAGGCATTGTCCAACAGAAGCTAAGCGTATGAATTTAATAGGTAAGTCACATCTTCATCAATTGACATTGAATTGGAATGTACACACTGTTGGTGATACCAATGAGTTGGAAAAAGATGATATAATTCTACATGACATGGTTCTGCACTCCAATATCAAGGGATTACAAATAAATGGATTTGGTGGTGTAAAATTTCTAGTTCGGCCAATTTATTAAAAAATTTGGTTCAATTGAACTTATTGAATAGTTCAAGATTGCAATTTTTCGAACTCCCATTGTTGCATGTCAAATGCCTCCGCATGGATAATTTGCCTCGCCAGGAGTGCATAGTCAATGATAACAATAGTGATAACTCATCATCATTTTGTGGAGGATGGTGTAACTGTAGCGAAGAAGAAATATCAAGGGGTTATTGTCATCAGTTTGAGAGACTTGAAACCTTATGTATTTATGACTGTTATAATTCCAAAACAGAAACATGTCCGGAAAGTAATTCTTACAATGGTCACAGAGAAGATATTACAGCAAGCAGTCAATCATTCCAAACTAGAGTATCTGGAAATAGGTTTCATACACAATTTTAAATCTCTCTGTGGAGTCTTTCAACATCTAAGTACACTGTCTGAATTGTGTATCGAAAATTGCGAGGAGTTTGATCCGTGCAATGATGAAGATGGTTGTTACAACATGAAATGGAAAGAACTCAAGAACCTCAAAGTGTTGGAATTCATAGAATTCCCAAAAATGAAATATTTGCCTGTGGGGATTCAACACATTAGAACTTGACAGACTCTAAGAATCGTACATTGTGACAGTCTTACATCTGTACCTGAATGGGTAACATCACTGCTAGTATTTGATATCAAAGGTTGCCCAAATGTGACGTTTCGACATTTAGGGGTGGAAGGTCATCTGAGGTATATATGGTTGAAACTATCCATTTCTATTAATCTAAATTAATGACGTTTACCTTCTTTAATAATTTTAAAAATGTTATCTTCAATCTGAATTAATATGTTTATATTTTTTGGTTATTCCATTCCTAATCTTAACTATAGGTTATTGCTTTTCCATAAGAAGTTATATTGGAAGCTTGTTACAGGAGGAATGGAAAGACAACATGTATCAGCAATTGGTGTGACCAAATAGTATATTTAACATTGTGCACTGCAGAGTTACTCTTTTAGAAGGTGATAATTTAGATAAATAGTTACACTGAAAACTTTGTTAAATTTTTATTGTATATCTTGTATTAAATGATCCATACAATCGAACGGGTCCGTTCATTTGTAGTAGATATATAAGGTCGATATTACCAGTATTCCTGCTAAGTTAAAATTAATTATTACTCACTCTAGCAAGAGTTTGTGTACTGTGTGTACTAGTCCTATAATATGTACTAACACTGAATGGGAAAATCACTCTCTTATCAGGTTGATAAGACTGCTCAATAGACACCGATAAAGGATCGAGCAGACACATCCAACCAAATGGTCAAGAGATACATATATCTACCACTTGTGTCATATACTATTTTGGTGATACTTTGATCTAGCTTTTTAACATGCTATTTGGCTTCCTAATTTCTGTGTCTAATGTCAGGGCATGTCTTTCTCAGGCTGCTGAGAATGATAGCAACTTTTCAAGTCAAAACCCTTACACAAGCATAACAAGATAAGCTCTCTTAAATTTCTCCTCTTAGTTTTATAATGGCAGTATTTTCTGTTATTCTTCATCATTAGAATATGTATTAATTTCCTTTGTGCTGGCAGATCATACTAAGATGATTGTGATGTTTCATTTCATGCGTACTTCTCAAGTGACAAGAACATGTCTTTACTTTAATCTTAACTTGCATCAAATTGGAATTTTGATTGTCTCCCCTAATGTGTTTATCTAGTTATAACTATCTAAGATCTATGAAAAAGGGACAGAGTTATTTGATGATTTTGGATGAAAAAGGAGAGAAGAAGAAAAAGATTCGAAATTTCAGAATTCTTTTTTGGTGTACCGAATGTACTAGGCAAGCACTCCTTATATTGGGAGAATTCGTAACAAATCTGTGGAGAAACTTAGAAATTAACTAATATGCGTATCAGCTCAAGTAAAAAACGGATCAGATAAGATTGGAGCTTAAGTGGGAGCACACAGGCGGATAAGACCGGAAATATCTGGATAGTTTGTTGGATCGGACGTAATCGAAACTTATTGGTTAAGAATGCACTTTCGGATAATGATTAAATTAATTAACTAGTTTAACACTTTCATTATTGTATAAACTAATATAAGAATTCCACATGAAGTGATTCAGTAAAATATAAACATAAACAGATGTAAAAATAAAAGTTTCTCGGGTTCATAACATGAAAATGAAATTAACCATCCAGACTTTGAAGAATGTTGGACCCCGGTCAGATATTCTAAGTCTTCCACCTGAAAACTAATCATAAATTATAAGAAACACAAACTAACATTGTTATGAATCTATGACAGTCTTTCCTAATACTACAATTGATCCTACAGTTTTCTCCAAAACAGTGGGAGATGAAACTGTCCGTCAACACCGAAACAAGTCCCCAAATCCACCACAAAAGCCCTTTCGAACATTATATTTCAGTCCAAAGATGAAGGATTCACAACCCAACAACATTGAACAAGAACAAACTCGGACAGAACCAGAAATACCTCCACCAGAAGGTAAGTGGCGATAGTTTGTAAACCTAGAAACTGACCACTGCGGCAGCTCCGATGGTGGTTTTAGGAAACCATATCCGGATCGAAACTGAGAGAACAGATCCTAGCTGGATTTTCAATAACTCACGTTTTGTGGTGAAACACACGCACAAACACGTTTTCAACAAACCAACAAGCACCGACATGAAGGACAATGCTGGAGGTCTAAGAACAAGAACGTACCACACCAAGGACGACGGCGCCCCCCGGAGAAACATAACCCCAAAGAAGTTTGGTGAAGACGCAGTCGTGGAGGCTGATCGCATCACCGTCCCTGTGGCTACATGGTGGTCGCATCACACAAGCTATTACTATATATAAATTGACAAGGATTTTAAGGCATGTAAGCAACATACATGAAGTAGTATAAATTCAAACAAGTAATATGTGGAAGAGAAACTCACTTTCAAAGTGTCGAAACTAAACTTTCAACGTAATCCTTGGCATGCAACCAGAATATATTATTAGTAATTCCAATTCGCTTTACTCTATTGTCTTTGCCGTTATAGATAAATGCCTTGTCTTCATCATATGTCCATATCAATGTATCACCACTCTCAGAAAGATACAATGGCAACAAACCCTGGCCTTTAAACTTGAGTGATGAAAATAAATGTTTTGTTGGAATAAGTGTTGAAAATAAAGTTTTATATCCAACTTTATACCATTGAATCCAAGACTCCTCTCCAAAATCCTTCATTTGCCATATAGCAAAATGGGTATTTTGGAAATCATAACAAAAACAAAGACAGTCCATCAAAACCACAAGCCTTGGCTGATAATTTGGCACCTCATCATCAAAACCCCGAGGCAGCAACAATTGAGTGTACGTCTCAGTGGAAAGATTGAGTGAAAGAATCACATATTTCTCCATAGTAATAATACTATTATAATAGTAATCTCGAACGACCAACCAATTAATAGTACCACTCAAATGCACACCACCATTGTTCCTGCTTAAAAATAAAAAGCTTACCGGAACCACCGCAGGGAAACATTGAATATTTATCAAATAATTATCGCTCAAACTGAAAATTTTCATCTCGCTTATTGCATCACCAACATCGTCGTCCTGCTCTAGATGATACACTACCACCTTATAAGTTCCACGCAAGTTATCATAACCAAAAGAGAACTCGTCATACTTATGCGAAGAGGCTAAAACAAATTCAGATTGTGTCCTAGTGGCCGGGTTCCATAAACAGAGATGTCGAGAAGAAGAGTGATCACTTGTTAACTCGTAATACCGATCAAACAAGCATATTAATCCATTGCATGAACCAATGACGATCCATCTACAGTAATCCTCGTTCAATCCAAAGTAAGGATGGTATTGAACTGTGGTTGATGGGTTCTCGAGTAAAAGAGACATTGGCAAGGTTAAAACAGAAAAATCAAAACCATTATTATCGTGTGACATTACCGTGAGGTGCGGGTTTCGTGCGGAATTTTTGAGATGCATTTGAACAAAGTGAGGATCAGAGATGAGAGTGTTGAAAGATTTGTTGACGCATCTGAACCGCATAAGAAATTTTACTGCAAGAAAGGATAGAACTTCAGCCACCAGTTCATCGGGGAGGACTGCCGCCATCGACTGAGGCCGCTTGATAGTTTCCATAGAGCCGCTGTGCATGTGATCAGGTAGAAGAATCAACCCTAGAAAGCAACTGATGAAATCAAAGTGAAGCATAATAGTGCGACTTTTTTAATATATGTTTCTTTTACGGCTGTTGTATAAAACAAAAAACCATTTTTTCTTTTTAAAAATGTCCTGAATTTTGAATACAAATAATGTTACGGATATATAAGAATAAGTTTTTCTTTTCTTAGGGAATAATATTAAATATTAAAAATATGTAACAAACATGATATGAATATATATATGTGTGTGTCAATTTTTTTCTTTATTATACTTACTTTTTCATTATCCAAATTATACCCTTAAACAACTTTTTCTATAATAAAGAAGGTTGTTGGTTTCATTAAAAAAAATTAGATTATATTTTTTGTTATATAGTTGGTGTCATTGAAATAAATAATTAGGATTAGTTTGGTTTGTCATAACTTGAAAACAACAAACATTTATTTTTTTAGTTTTAATCCAACTCAAAATTTCATACAAAAAGCACTGTTAATAATTTTCAAATGTTATCGCAATAAAAATAGTGGAAAGACAAGCACGTAAGTACCCATCTTTTCGCTAGTAAATATAATGGGTTGTTTGTTTTTTTAAAGATATAATGGGTTGTTTGTTTGTGGATAAGGTCTATAGATAGGGTTAAATAAATTTTTAGTAAATTACAGGGTAAACTTTGGGATACATTTAAAAGGTTGCGTATCGGTACACAAAATCTTTAAACTAGTAGGTAAATGGGTAGTTTTAAAAAAATAAACAATTTTTTTATCATTTATAATTATAATAACTAAATCTTATTTATCAAAAGTGACAGTGATTTTTGTTTTTTTAAATTTTATTATTCATAATAGTGAATATTGATTTTTTTTTTACGATAAAATGTAAATTTTTTAGTATAATTCTTATAAACAATGAAATTATGTTTTTTTTGTTATAAAATGATATTTTGTAAGATATAAAATAGAGAAATTGTTATTTATTTCATAATAATGATTGTTAATTTATAATTTGAAAAAACAAAAGTATCGATACCCCTCAATTTGAGAGCGTAGTGTAGAAGTTCTCCTAAATTACAAATTTCTAGATGTTTTCTCTTTAGAAAGAACATCTCTAAAAGTTTAAATTACATCATTATATTTTTTTTTGACATTAAATAACTACAATTTGTTGAAAGTAAAGGAAATGTTAAAGAGTGCCTTTGGGGCATTGGTTAAGAGAACATAAATAGAAATAATTTGTTGAAAAGTGGTGAAAAGTGTTGAATTCAAATTTCTAAAAGTCAAAAAGTTGTAATTCCCAATGCAAAATTACTACTTTTAGTTTCCTTAACAGGTGCACTTGTTAACAAGACCTTAAAAGTATAAATACAAATGTTTGTGACTTTTAAATTTTAACAAATCCAATAAACCAGGTTTATTTATTCCAATGATATCATCAATATAGCAAATATGATATAAATTTATATTTTTTAGTGACACCAATAAACATTCTTATTGAAAAATTTGTTTAATGGTATAATTAAGATAATGAAAAAGCCGGTCCAAAATTTCTTTTTTTAAAGGATATTTTCTTTATATATATTTTTTATATATAGAATAGATTTTTTTGACAAATTTATATAGTATAGATAAAGTAGTGTTTTTGTTAAATATATATTTCTCTATTATATGTAAATCTGTTAAATATTTGCACGTGTTTATATCTGTATAACCAAATTTTTATGTGCCAATATTAGAAAGTTTATATAATAAAATTTTGAAAATTCGTGACTATTTTCAAAATATTTGTTTATATTATATTGAAAAAAGGATTACATATTTGTGTTGATTCTATGTAGACTCTGTGTGCGAGAACCTGGTTCGTAAGTATTTATTTTTTGTAGTCTTGCTTTTGTTTCTCTTAGCTTGGTAACAAAAAAATTAAATAAGATAGAGTTGTTAAAACAAAGAAGTTGCTAGCTCTCATTTTCTTACCCTAAAGGTGTAACAAGTCACTTTAATTCGGATTTATGCAGGGGTTGAAATCAAAAGTGTTTGATTTAGTTCATGTTAATTCGAATGTTTTTATCAACATAGATTTGCTTCCTCTATGATAAGTTAATCAATATAGAACAAATATTAACAAAAAAAATAAAAATAGAATGAAAAACACAGTGACTATGAAGGAAAAGTCAGTAGTGACTTGCATGCTAAGAGTAGTGAAATAGGAAGGTGTGACCTAAACGCAGGGAAGCAATGATCACGCCTAGAATGAAGACAATCCATGACAACCGACCGCGTTAGAAAACAAAACAGAATTTATTTTAAGAGCACAGAGACATAATTTCAATTAGAAAAGTGCGACTCCGAAGAAAGTGATGGCGTTTTCTTGAAAACATCTTTGGAATCAAATCCTCACTAAAAGAAACCTTGTTTTGCGACATGTTTTAGATCCAAATAGTTCAACAAACTGTACCTATTGATATGCCTCCAATGAAACTTCTACTCGTTTGTTCCTGAACTGCCAAGTGAATTCCAATGAAACTTCTACCCGTTTGTTCCTGAACTACTCGTTTCCAAAATTACTTCAAAGGAGATGAAAATGTCCACCTTTGTTTTATGAGTGGTGCTAGGACCCAAGGGATTGTTTACGAAGGCAGTTCCCTTGTTTACTCGTTCCCTTTGTTTTAAACATTGATAGAAAGTTGAAATTAATTTAAGAAACCATTAAACATTGATGCTTCAAAATAATTTATTGGCTAAAAGAGTGCAAAACTGCACACACTAACGTAAGCAGCAGCAAAAGGGAAATATGTAAAATTTCAAAATTACAACAAACTACTTGCAAAATATAGATATTGAAGCTAGTGTTGTCAAGTAGCGGTTAGAACAGCACTAACGCAATTTGAAAAAATCGTTATTGTTCTATGATACGCTAGTTAGTACAAATTGTTGTTAAACTGCGGCGCTATAGCACTGTGGCCGCAGTTTCCGCAATTCGCAACTGACAACATTGATGGAAGCACAAGTAAACAAAAAATGCAAAGTTGGAAAAAACGCAGAAGATCAAAAGGAATTCAGCAGAGTCCAAAACATACAACATTGAGATGTTTTTCACAATTTTTGTGATTGAATAAGGCCAAAATTTAAATAACTGAAGCTTCTGGGAAATAAACCACCAAGTGTTGAAGCTTAAGTCATTCAAGTTACATTGAGATGACTGTTCCATTTTGGTTTACTCTTAAAGGTCCTTAACATGTGATGGTCTCAGATTTTGTGGTAATTGTTCTCACATGTGTTTTTGTTCTAGTCTTTTTCCTATCATCTTCCCAAACAAGGACTATTGCATTTTTCCTATAAGAACATTTAAGAGTGAATGAATTTTCCATTGTGAGAATTGTCTTCTAGCAAATTACCTTGAAAAAACCTCATCTTCAAACTTACAATAAGCATGTAAATGAAGACAAATTCTTACCAATATAAACAAGCTAAATGAAGACAAATTCACAAAATCTATTATTATATACTGACAAAGATTTTATAGCAACATACATGAAGAAACATAAATTAAAAAAAAAAAATACATGGAATAAAAACTCACTTTCAATGAGCAGAAACCAAACTTTCAACGTAATCTTTAGCCCACGACCACAATATACTGTTATCAACTTCAATTTTCTCTACTCTATTGTCTTTGCAGTTATAGATAAATTTCACCTCATCTTCATCATTTACCAATATCAGTGTATCACCATTCTCAGAAAGATATAGTGGTAACAAATCCAACCCTTTAAAATTCTCGACCATTGCATAATCGCAGTAGCATGAAAAGAAACTCTGATAACTAATGTTAAATAATAGAATCCATGACTCGTGAACTCCAAAATTCTTCATCTGCCATATCACAAAATGAGTTCCCTTGAAATCATAAGAAAAGCAAAGACAGTCCATCAAAACCACAAGTGTTGGCTGGTAACGTGGCACCTCATCAAAACCCCGAGGTAACAACAGCTGAGTGTATATCTCAGTGGAGAGATCAAGTGAAACAATCACATATTTCTAAATGGTAACACTACCATCTTTCCAACAAATATCATAATTTGAATCAAAGTAATCGTGAAGGGCCAACCAGTTAATTACTATTCAAATACACACCATTGTTCTTATCACGATAAATCCAATAAAGCGGAATAACAGGTAAACATTGAATATTTCTCGAATATTCATTCCCCAAGCTGAAAACGTTGACAACACTTCTCAAACTGCCACCCTCCCTATACACACGGAATGCTACCACCTTATAAGTTTCAGTCGAATATCATAACCAAAAGCGAACTTAAAATTACTAGGCAAAGAGATTGAAATTCTTCTAGAGTAAGTCCTCGTGGCCAAGTTCCAAAGAAAGAGTGAATCATAACTGCCGGAGCAATGAATATCGATCAAGCATAGCAATCCATTGCATGAACCAACAACCCACCATCTTTGGTAATTCTCGTCAAATCGATGATAAGGATTTTCATGAAGAATGGTATGATTCGGATCGCTTTGAATTAAACTAGAAGTAGGGAAAGTTATGAATCTACAATCCCTACGATTGGGATTGTCTTGCCACATTAGTGCAAGGTGAGGATTTCGTGATGATTTCTGGAGATGCATTTGAACGACATAAGGATCGGAGATTAGAGTATTGAAACATTTGTTAACGCACCTGAATTGTATAAGATTTTCACGCGGAGCCATGAGATGACTTCCACAACGAGTTAATTAGGGAGGATCGCCGTTGATGCCTCCGACATCGTTTATTCTTCTATTGAGCAGTGATTCTTCTTTTCAATTTTAACCCTAGCTGCCGTTTTAAAGCAAAGTAGAGATAATCTAAAATACCCACCATTTTGACTACTAACAAACTTGTAAAGTGGAAGCACAGGAAAGCACGTTGCATGGATCTTCTCCAAACAAGATAATTGGAACCATTGAATTTTGGAGAAACGATAACAAAATTTGGACCCTCACTAGGATGAACAAAAAATGCACAATCGATATCAAGATTATGTTGTTGAAGATGAACAGGACTAACACGAGGAGGCATGACTCTTGAAGAATTGAGAAACAAACATAGAGTGAAATTGATGAACAAACACAGAGTGAAGAAATCAAAACGAACAAGATGAATGGCAAAATCAATAGATGATTGCGAAGAGAAAATGAAGATTGAACAAAGAAGAAGAACTACACATAAACTTAATCGAAAAGTGAGAAAAATGCACAACAAAAAACGGTTATGGATCGTAACAAACTTTACCACGAGGGAAAATCTGATACCGTATTACGAAGTAAACAAATTACTATCAGCGTTGACAAACGAGTGTATACAAGAGGTATTGATAGACTGCTTATGTTGTAAAATAGTAGAATCTAAGGTAGCATACAACAGTCCTAGGCTAATAATGAGTTACTTAATGGACAAGCAAACTCTGTTTTCTTCATTCTTCTCATGGTGTAATACAATCTTTTAAATTTTAGAAAACAAGGTATTCTTGGCCGCTAACGGGAAATTTCAGTTTTCCAATTTCAGTTTTATTTTTCAATTATTTTTGGTTATTTGATTAAATTTTTATCGCAAAACTAAATTAAATTCTTAATTATAAATATGAAATTATTTATAAACCAAATTTCATTATTGTATAAACTAATATAAGAGTTCCACATGAAGTTATTCAGTAAAATATAAACATAAACAGATGAAAAAATAAAAGTTTCTCGAGTTCAATTCCACGAAAATGAGTAAGACTTTGAAGAACGTTGGACCCGATCAGGTATTCTAAATCTTCCACCTGAAAACAAATCATAAATCATAAGAAACACAAATTAACAATACACAAGCATTTTTCTATTACTAGAATTGATCAACCTGTTATTATTTCAAAACATAAATAATGACAGAATCTTGTGGCATCCTGCAAACAGTGTGTGGCAATGTATGAACACAGGAAATGTAAAGTACTGAAATAAATTAAATAGCAGTCAAAAACCAAATGCAGCAACATCAATACTTGTGTTCATGGACGTGACATAAAAATGCAAGTGGAATCAAGACTCTGATAAAGTACTGAAATAAATTCAATAGCAGTTAAAAACCAAATGCAGCAACATCAATACTTGTGTTCATGGCCGTGACATAAAAATGCAAGTCGAATCAAAACTCTGATAAAGTACTGAAATAAATTCAATAGCAGTTAAAAACCAAATGCAGCAACATCAATACTTGTGTTCATGGCCGTGACATAAAAATGCAAGTCGAATCAAAACTCTGATAATGAAGACTGGTTAACATATAAAAAAGAACAAACCTGAGACCACCTAGAAAGTAAGCAAGGACTAATTATTTTTCCCAAATCAAGGACTAATTCCTAATTTGGGAGAAATATCTTCTAGCCGACTACCTTTACAAAATATAATATTTTAAATTACAATAAACATAAAAATGAAGACAAATTTATCCAATTCATTATAGTCAAACTTCCAACAATATATAAATCACTCAACAATACACACAAGCTAAAGGGCCAACCCATCACACAAGCTATTACTATATATAAATTGACATAGATTTTAAGGAAAGTAAGCAACATACATGAAGTAATATAAATTCAAACAAGTAATACATGGAAGAGAAACTCACTTTCAACGTGTCGAAGCTAAACTTTCAACGTAATCCTTGGCATGCAACCATAATATAGTATTAGTAATTCCAATTCGCTCTACTCTATTTTTTTTGCCGTTGTAGATAAATGCCTTTTCTTTATCATATGTCCATATCAATGTATCACCACTCTTAGAAAGATACAATGGCAACAAACCATAGACTTTAAACTTGAGTGAAGAAAATAAATTATTGTTTTCAACAAGTGTTGAAAATAAATTCTCATAACCAACTTTATACAATTGAATCCAAGACTCCTTAACTCCAAAATCCTTCATTTTCCATATAACAAAATGGGTATTTTGGAAATCATGACAAAAACAAAGACAATCCATTAAAACCACAAGCCTTGGCCGATAATCTGGCACCTTATCAAAACCTCGAGGCAGCAACAGTTGAGTGTATGTCTCAGTGGAGAGATTGAGTGAAAGAATCACATATTGATCATTAGTAATCCTACTATAAGAATATAAATCTCGAATGACCAACCAATTAACAGTACCACTCAAATACACACCACAATTCCTACTAAAAAATAAAAGGCTTACTGGAGCTACCGCAGGGAAACATTGAATATTTATCAAATAATTATCCCTCATACTGAAAACTTTCATCTCGGTTATTGGGATACCATGCTCGCCCTCCGTTAAATGATACGCTACCACCTTATAAGTTTCATTCAATTTATCATAACCAAAAGAGAACTCATCATACCTATGTGAAGAGGCTAAAACAAATTCAGATTGTGTCCTAGTGGCCGGGTTCCATAAACTGAGCAGTCGAGAAGCAGAGCGATCCATTGTGGACTCATAATACCGATCAAATAAACATAGCAATCCGTTGCATGAACCAATGACCCACCAACTACGGTAATCCTCGTTCAATCCAAAGTAAGGATCGTATTGAACTGTGGTTGATGAATTCTTGAGTAAAAGAGACATTGGCAAGGTTAAAACACCATAATCAACACTATTATCATCTTGTGACATTACCGCGAGGTGCGGGTTTCGTGCGGAATTCTTGAGATGCATTTGAACAAAGTGAGGATCAGAGATCAGAGTGTTGAAAGATTTGTTGACGCATCTGAACCGCATAAGAGATTTTACTGCAAGAAAGGATAGTACTTCAGCCACCAGTTCATCGGGGAGGACTGCCGCCATCGACTGAGGCCGCTCGATAGTTTCCATAGAGCCGCCGTGCATGTGATCAGGTAGAAGAATCAACCCTAGAAAGCAACTGAAACCAAAACGAAGCAACCAAGTTGAATAGTGCGACTTTTTAATATTTGCTTCGGGCTGTTGTACAATGGGTTGTTTGTTTGAGGGTAAAGGGTATAAATTTTAGGGTTAAATAAATTTTTAGTAAATTACACGGTAAAATCAAAAAAAAAAAATTGTGTATTATTACACCAAATCTTTGAATTAGTAGATAAATAAATTGTTTAAAGAAAAAAAATTCTATCATGTATAAATATATAACTAAATCTTATTTATCAAAAGTGTTTGGAAAATTTATTTTTTTTCCTTTTCTGAATTTGTGTTACTCATAATAGAGATTATAGATGACTTATTTTTGTGCTTAGTAGAAAACAATTTTATGTTAGACTAAGTTTTGCTATTACAATAAATAAGTCACAAAGGCAGACCATTTCCAATATTGGAATCAGTGTTCCACGACATGTTATCAGTCATGGTCAATTATATGTATCTTTATCAAGAGGAATTTCTCAAACTTCAACAAAAATTCTCATTAAAGTAAGAAAATTACATGCAGAGTTTAAAAATAATGTTGTTTAAAGATATTTTTTTATCGCAATATAGGATTTTTCGCCTACATAACAAGTTAGTTATACATTTATGCTATCATTTTACTAATTATTATTAGAACAAATATTAAATGATCGTTATTTAATTTTATTTTATATACATGCAAACCAAAATACGTCGAGTTGATAAAAAATTTTGTTATATACTTTGACAATAATTTGTAGATTAATCGATGTACGAATAATTTCCATTAATATTTAAAAATTTAAAAATTAAAATCAAAATTATACAAACAGACATAATAAAATATACACACACGTTAGCGGAGTAAAAAGAGCGGACAGACAGGCATGGTAGTGCCCTTCTTTCCGCTAGTAGCAATAATGTTTGTATTTTATAAATGATGTTTTTTATGAAATTTTGGTTTTGATTAAAAGTATTGATACAAATATTTGTGATATTCAACTTATAACAAACTCATCAAACTATGTTTATCTTTTTCAATGACATCATCAATATAACAAATATGATATAAATTTTTATCTTTTTTAATAACACCAACAATAAACATTATTATAGAAAACATTTTTTAATGGTATAATTGAGATAATGAAAATCGGTCCAAAATCTCCTATTTTCTTTATATGTATAGTATAGAAGTATAGATAAATTAGTGTTTATATGGAAAATGCATTAAATATTTGCACCGCATCCACCGTGGATTTTACGTGTTTATGGAGGCATAATAAAAAATTTATGTCCCAATATTAGAAAGTCGATATAATAAAATTTTGAAAATTCGTGATTATTTTTGAAATACCAACATTAATGTATTTTTTATATTTTAAAAAAAGCATTAGAGTATTTTTTTTCTGTTAAATATTTGTTTGTTTTATATTACAAAAATCATTACATATTTGTGTCGATTCTATGTCCTTATATTTGTCGATTATATTAACATAGAATGAATTAAATTTATTTATTTTTTAGGTGTTAACCCATCCGGCTCTTGTGCTTTGTTTGGATGAGAGAAGAAAGTGAAAGGAAAGATTGTTGAAGGATAGAAAGTGAGTGGAAAGTGGGAGGATCGTTTAGTTGTTTGATATAAATGAAAATGAAAAGAAAGTGAAAGAAAAGAAAGATATATATTTATGAAATGACATAAGTAGCCTTTGTTTTTAGTGTTTTTTTAAGGGTAGCCTTTGTATTTCATGATAACACTTGAGGCTATATATACTTTAAAAATGACTTTAATTTTTTTAAAAAAAGTTATAAAAACAAAAAAAAAAACATGTCTAAAGCCTTGAAGTGAAAATCACGGTAATTGAAGAACAGAAAGAGAACATGGACGGCCAGAAATAATTTTGTTCCACAAATGAGGACGTTTTGGTCAATTTATCATATTGGACGTTGAGATCATGTTTCTGCCCATCATGGGAGGGAAAGTTTTTTGGCGCGGGCCCACCATATCTGAGGCTTTCCATCCTCTCTCATATGCATACCAAACGATGGGAGCACGCTTTCCCACAAACTTTCAATCCTTTCTGCTATCCATCCCTTCACTTTCAGCGGATACAAACGATACCTTACAGGAAGGAGATCTTGGTAACTTGAAGTTGAGCTGAAAGGTATATATTGATTATTGACCAAGAATGGATCCACCTTAAATCAAATTTGGATTCTCTTAAACTATTTGTTCATGCATGAAATCAGATAGGATTGTTCTTTGCAGACTCTGCGAGAACCTGATTCGCAAATATTTATTCTTTGTAGTTTTCCTTTTGTTTCTCTTAGCTTGGTAACAAAAAAAATTAAATAAGATAAATAGTTGTTGAAACAAATACTGTTGGTAGCACCATTTTCTTACCCTAAGGGTGTAACAAAGTGGTTGATTCAAAGTTCATGTTATTCGAATGTTTTTATCAACATAGCTTTGCTTCCTTTATGATAAGTTAATCAATATAGAACAAAATAGAATGAAAAACAATGTCTGTGAAGCGAAAGTCGGTAGTGACTTGCATGCTAAGAGTAGTGAAAAGGAAGGTGTGATCTAAACAAACTGAAGCAATGACTTCCCTATATAGAAGACGACATCAATATGAAAATGAGGACAAGTGAAGGGATGACCACGCTTGAAATGAAGACAATCCATGACAGACGACAGCGATAAGTGAAGGGTTTCTGAAGGCAAGGCAAAGCAAGACAAATTTCCATAAAAATAAAAAATATCAATAATCATGTGGTTGGGTTTGTAGTCTGACTGGTCTATTTAAAAATACCTCTAGGGTCCGTTTGGTGCGCATGATATGATAAAGACATGATATGATTAGAAAATGGATAAAAATAGGATATGATAATGACAGGATAAACATTTACCCCCTCATGCGTTTGGTGCACACATGATAAGAAAGATGATAGCATTATTTTATCTTATCACGTGTTTGGTGGAAAAAATTAATAACGCGCATATTCATCTCCATAGTCAATCCCCTTCGTCCATCCAGCACTTGCCGCCGGCATAATAATCATCTAGCCTTACCTGTGTAAAAATAGTTTACGATGCAACAATCCAATCCCCAAATAGACTCCTCTTTAGTAACACTGTTTGTTTCTCCGTTAAGAAACAAAACTGAATTTATTTTAAGAGCACAGACATAATTTCAATAAGAAAAAGCTCGAATCTGTCAAAAGTGATGGCATTTTCTTGAAAACATCTTTGGAATCGAATCCCAACTAGAAGAAACCTTGTTTTGTGACATGTTATAGATCCAAAAAGTTCAACAAATTGTACCTATTGTGATGCCTCAGATGAAACTTCTACTCGTTTGTTCTTGAACTGCTGAGTGACTTCCAAGGTTTGAAGTAAAGTTTTGGGTTGCCTTGGATATAATTTTATAATAACTTCTCAAAACTTGTTCTTTCATTTACAATGTTGGAGTGGTGATATAGGTATAACAAGAAAGTGTGAAAAGGGTTTTTGTTAATTTGGCATGCTAAAATTTGGATGATTTGGAAATCGAGAAATGAAAGGATTTTCAAAATTACATCAAAGGATATTATAATGTCCTCCTTCTTTATTTTGTGAGTGGTTCTAGGACCCAAGGGATTGTTTACGAAGGCACTGCCCTTGTTGCTTGTCTTCTGCTCTCGGCTGTCTTTTTGCTGCTTTAGGTTTTTCAGATGTCCTGTGTAGCAGCTTCTTCTTGGGCGTGTTTTGCTGTTTTCTATTTTTGTGTTTCTATATTGGGTAATTCTGTAGGTCAGTCGAGGCATGTGCGTCGCTGGGTGGTTGTTTGGGTGTTGCGCTTGTATATGGCACCTGTTTCTTGTGTTGTTCATCTTTTGTGCGTCTTGTGCCAGCTATGTGTTAACAAATTTAATGGTTAAAAGAAGAAAAGAAAAAAAAAAAGGCCTCGCTTTAATGCTTATGTTTTAGAAAATTTAATCTATCATTAGCAGTGTGCTTAGTGACTCAGACATCTCTAAAGAAAAACCATGCATCTGACACGAAAGAAGTACAAACTACAAACTGACAACAAGTTCAAATTAGCAAACTCAAAACAAATTACTAACTCAGAATTAAATGATCCTAACTAAAAAGGATCCAAATATTTTCTAGACAATAATAGCACATTATAACGATTGAAAAATTACGTTGTAGCGTGTTGCATCGACAATGTCAATTGCAGGCTGCCCGATCTGTACTCCACTTTCCAGAATACCACTTATACATACAGGAAGTATTATCTGCAAAAATAGATTCATATAAATCCATAAATTTAAATTCAATGAGTCATCATGTAATTCATAACTTGCTAACTAAAAATTATTAAATTCAATAGAGGCTACTGTTAGAGGCCATCAAGCACCAATTAATTCTTGTAGGTCACATATTTTAGCCAGTTGAATTTAATTAGGGATTATATAATTCATTAAACATTGATAGCTTCAGTGGAAAAGTCAATTATAATTCATTTTATATCTCATCAAACTAATGGAAAATAATAAGTTTTTTATTTGTCTAAAAGAGTGCAAAACTGCACACACTAACACATGCAGCAACAAATTATGATGCTTTGAGAATATTGGCAAAGAAATCTATCAAAGTTATTATATATGCATAATCAAACAACTACAGAAAATTATCATTAAGAAATATCAGTACTGACATATTCATTTCTCTCTAATTATCACTTGTTATTGCATTAGACAGCAAAAAAACTCACTTCAACATACAGGAGGAAAAATACATACAAAATGAAGTGAATACTGAACATGACACTATGATGTATGGTAGTTAACTACTAACTATTTACTCGTGAAACGGCGGTGCTATAACACTGGCATGTTGTATTTTGAACAAGCCTCCATTTTCCGCAATTCACAATTGACATCATTGATTGAAGCACTAGTAAACAAAAAATGCAAAGTTGGAAACAACACAGAAGATCAAAAGGGATTAAACAGAATCCAAAACATACAACATTGAGATGTTTTTCACAATTTTTGTGATTAAATAAGGCCAAAATAAATTGCAACAAAGAAATTTAAAAAACTGAAGCTTCTGGGAAATAAACCATCAAGTGTTGAACCCTAAATCATTCAAGTTTTATGACTGTGAGTTGTGCATTAATAGATAACTCACTTCTTTTTTTGGTTTAATCTAAAAGGTCCTTAACATGTGATGGTCTCAAAGATTTTGTGGTAATTGCTCTTACAGGTTCATATGTCTTTGAAAGGCTAACATACAATATAAACAAGATAAGTGGCTAAGCCATTACACAAAATACACTCACAAAGATTTTATAGGAACATACATGAAAAAACATAAATTATAAAAAAATACATGGAAGAGAAACTCACTTTCAATGAATCGAAACCAAACTTTCAACGTAATCTTTAGCCCACGACCACAATATACTGTTATCAACTTCAATTTTCTCTACTCTTTTGTCTCTGCAGTTATAGATAAATGTCACCTCATCTTCATCATTTACCAATATCAGTGTATCACCATTCTCAGAAAGATATAGTGGCAACAAATCCAACCCTTTAAACTTCTCGACCATTGCATAATCGCAGTAGCATGAAAAGAAACTCTGATAACTAATGTTAAATAATTGAATCCATGACTCGTGAACTCCAAAATTCTTCATCTTCCATATCACAAAATGAGTTCCCTTGAAATCATAAGAAAAGCAAAGACAGTCCATCAAAACTACAAGTGTTGGCTGATAACGTGGCACCTCTTCGAAACCCCGTGGCAACAACAGCTGAGTGTATGTCTCAGAGGAGAGATCAAGTGAAACAATCACATATTTCTCAACAGTAACACTACCATCTTTCCAACAAAAATCATAATTTGAATCAAAGTAATCGTGAAGGGCCAACCAGCTAATAGTACCATTCAAATGCACACCGTTGTTCTTATCACCATAAATCCAATAAAGTGGAATAACAGGGAAACATTGAATATTTCTCGAATGTTCGTTCCCCAAGCTGAAAATGTTGACAACACTTCTCACAATATCACCCTCTATATACCCACGGAATGCTACCACCTTATAAGTTTCAGTCGAATTATCATAACCAAAAGCGAACTTAAAATTACTAGGCAAGGAGATTGAAATTCTTCTAGAGTAAGTCCTCGTGGCTGGGTTCCAAAAAAAGAGCGAATCATAACTGCCGGAGCAATGAATATCAATCAAGCATAGCAATCCATTGCATGAACCAACAACCCACCATCTTTGGTAATTTTCGTCAAATCCATGGTAAGGATTATCATGAAGAGTGGTATGATTCGGATCGCTTTGAATTAAACTAGAAATAGGGAAAGTTATGAATCTACAATCCCTAAAACTGGGATTGTGTTGCCACATTAATGCTAGGTGCGGGTTTCGTGATGATTTCTTGAGATGCATTTGAACGAAGTAAGGATCGGAGAGGAGAGTGTTGAAAAATTTGTTAGCACACCTGAATTGCATAAGATGTTTCACGGGGAGCCATGAAATGACTTCCAGGATGAGCTCATTAGGGAGCATGATCGTTGACGCCGCCGACGACATCAATTCTTCTTTAATTGAGCGGTGATTCTTCTTTTCAAGTTTAATAACCCTAGCTGCCGTTCCAAAGTGTGGGAGAGAATTTGAATCTGTGCGTCTATAAACAGTAGTAAACAATTGAGCAGTGCCTTCGAAATACCTTTTTTCTTTCTTTATTTTTTTGCTAAAAAAGTTTTATTAGGAGTGCTAAAAAATAAGAAAACAAGGGTACTTTACGTAAAAAAAATGCAAACAAGGGTACTTTGGTCTTTATAATAGGGTGTAACTGGTGTTCTCAAGTGTGTGACTAGAAAAAGTCATAATTTCTTTCGGAAAAAGTCATAATTAAATTGATTGATATTCTTTAATTTAATAAATTAAAATGATATTTCATAAATTCGAACTCACCACCAAATAAAATGTCTACTATTTTTTTGTTTGAACTTTTTAATACTAATTTGTATTTTAATTATAGGAGTATTTAATTTTATAACGTTCTTCTTGATTTGAATAAAAAACTTTCATTTAACTGAATTGGTAAATTAGGGTTACGTTGTCAATAAATCGAATTAACTCAAAAATAACTCAAGTTATTTGTCAACTTGTTGAATTAGATTTATTAATCAAATGAGTTAAAATTGAGGTCATAATCGATTTCATTATATAATTACATTTAAAAGGTAACATTTATGGCTACAAGCATCATAGAAACATACCTAATTCTAACATTTCTTAACAAAAGATGAACAAGGTTACAAGACTTAAAAAAAATATCACATCTTGAACTATACTTGTTGAAATAGAATATGTTCTTGATGCAATTTGAAAGTTAATAAAAAAAGAATCTACACCTCTATTATTTATAGGAAAACCAAATTCGACCTTTAACATAGTAAAAAGTCTGCAAAAAGTATCACATATTTCTATTCTAACGAGAAAGTACGATAAAGTTTGACATATTTCCCATTGCCTTTGTTTTAACATATTTCCTATTATGTACTCTTGAATGTGTTACCAGGCGTCATTCTTTCGGTGTTTTAGGCCTCCCATCAGAGTCTTGCCTGCTAACTTACAGTTGGACCATGGAATCATCGACAAAATCAGATCTGCAACAACAAAAGTATTTGCAGCATTTAGAGAGATTTTGATTTGGAAATGCTTGCTAAAGTTGTACCCTTACTGATCCATTAAAAAAAAATGAGATAAGGATCTCAATTAAATACTTGCTAACTATATATGCAACATATATAGACACTTCAGATTGCAGGCAAGTCCGATATGCAACATCGACACGGCACTGACACATACATTTACGTTCAACCACTTCCATTTTTTAAAATTATTACTGGTATCAGTATCTTGTCTAGTGATCATGTTTCTTAGAATGTAGACTCACTTGGATAGAGAATTGATTTTTTAACCCACAAGAGACTCCAATTTGGATTCTTCATTGTTTTTTTCTGCTCTGCACATTATGAAATACATAATAAGACTATATGCTTCGTAAATTGCTAAAGAAAGAAATGAAAAGATGCATAAAATTTAATTAAGGACGGCAATAATGTAAGGATCTTGTAAGATAAAAGGCCTATTACTGAAATTAAGAGTAACATAGAAAATAATTCTTGTTCAAAAGTTCTTTCAATTGAATTTGAAACTGAAATTAAGAAATGGGAAAAGCCTTCACTTTGATTTAATATTCTAAAATATTCATAAAAATTAGCAAATGATAGTAAAACACTGGCATTAATGTTGCTCTTCAGACAAAGTATACTTACATAGCAGATACCTCTGCAAGCTTCTGAAGTCCAAAGTCTTCTTCCTAGTAGGTAGTATCCGTATCAGTATGCATGATATATACATAATACATGTGTCTGTGTGTGTGTGTGTGTTTGCAAACAATAATTTAATAATAACCATAAGAGTTTCGTACACACCTCATCTAGTGAAACATCAAGAAGTTCCCAGCGTTCTTTCTTGAGATTTAACTGTTCCGTATCACCATCATCATACAAAATCTATTGAATAGTGATAGGAAAAATTAACAGACATGCTTAACTGATTCACTACTTTATGCTTCTCAAGTTAAGGGCTCTATCATTTCAACACCAAATTTTTGTTTCATAATCATTTAATGAATTTCTGTTTTTACTTCCATTGTGCGTCGGCAAGGTGCCAAAAAGAATGAGAATAATTATAAGAATAACATTTTCTTGTCAATTAACTGGTAAGTCATCACACAGTTAGTAACAGCAATCTCACCTTGTGCTTTCCTTTGACATGATCGTAAGCATCGACAAGACCTTCATAATATCTGAAGAAAACAATTATACAAGTATTGTCCTAATTAGCTAAGGTCATAGTAATTTTTATTTGAAATTGATAACAAATATTACAAAAAAAATAGTGATATGGAAATTCTTACATCTTGTCCAATGGCCACCAGACCTTGATCCTTTTACCAACCAATGAGTTACCAAGGTCTTGAGGTTCACATGCCTAAAAAATTATTAAAGCTAAAGTTAATTTATAAAGAAAAGTAAAAATTAAAGGTCAAAATTATAAAGAAGAAGAATGATAAAGGAAAGCTCCATAAACAAACAAATTAGACACCTGATTCTAATTTAAACTTGTTATACCTTCATAGCAGATGATTCATTGAAACCTTTATCAGAAGGAGCAGTTTGCCTCCTCCTTTGAGCTGCAGTTCTTCCCTCTTCTAGATTCCCTACTTTCACATTGGTACTCGACTTGAGTTTCCCCACATCTTCACAAAGAACCTCAGGGTTCATCGGAGAAACTATTGATTTAGGAGGCACGAGAACTTTCCCATCAATCTTTATAGATAATTTGAAATTTCTAATATGTGCCTCATGTTTCACTTCAGAATCCTTCCTTACTTTAGTAGATGGAAAATCACTACCTTATCAAAGGTTTTTATGGATTGTGCAGGTTTTTTAATCTTTCCATTATTCACCTTACACACTAGAGCTTTACTTACAGTTTTAGAACTTGAATGCTTCTTATCCTTTATAGAAGTAGGGTCATCAGAAGGTGTAACAGTATGACCTTTATCACAAGCCTTTTTGGAACGAGACGATTTTTCAGTACCCGATTCCTTGTAAATCCAAGAGTGATCGTAGCATTCATCTGGATTCATTAAAGAATTAGGTTTACGGGTTCTCTTCCTTGGCACAGTATCCAGCTGAGTTTCCGAGCTCAGTTTCTGAACTGTCTCAAAGTTTCCAGTACTGTTTCTTGAAATTCCTAGTTGGGAGTTCTGAATAAAACTAGAATGTGGATTACTTTTCGAACCATCACATTCCGCAACTCCACCATCCATAGTTGTAGAAATTTTACTTCTTATATTCGACTGTGTGTCATCTATAGTTTGTACATCTCTTGCACATGTATTATCCGTTTGAAGCCCTTTTGTCACCTGATTTTAAGAATAAAGATAAATTTGTTACATAAGTATAAAGTATTGACCAATGATTTAATGAAGAGAGCATTACAATTGTGAATGAAAGTTTAATAATCCTAAATTTCATTGAGAAAGGAAAAGGTAATTTACATCACACGGTTCTTCATTTGCATCTTTAGTTACATCAAGACTGTTCTCAACAACCTGAAACATTGTAACATAACCAATCCTTACATTAATTTAAAATTCTCAGTTGTTATGTCTTTTATAAAGAACTTAGCAGTTAAGGCTGTTCATTAAGTAAACATACTAATGAAAAAATAACAATGGCAACAGTTTAGGTTAAAGGTTAAGTACCGCCGTTGAATGATTATGTTCCGGGGACAAAGATTGATTTTTGCAAATAGAAATTATTATTTGCGCATACTCATCAAGAGCTCTTCCTGAGGATTCCACTGCTTGCATAAGATGAGTTTTAAGTTTGACAGCACAATTGGTAATTACTTTCTCCCCCAAGGTCCAAGTAATAGGTGAAATAGTCTGTGAAAATCAAATAAAACAAGATTGGCGAAGTGAAATAAAAGGACATTAAATAACAAATAACCAAGTAGATAAAAAAATGAATAATGCAAAACATCTTACCTGGTTCTCCTTCCTTACACTATCTAATAGAGGCCCGACTAGAACCGAGGAAATATCTTCACTTTCATCGAGTATCCCGGTCATTACTATTTCCATTGATTCAATTACATTACTTGGATGGTTTGGCCTTTAAATTGAGCAAACAATAACTCAAGTCGTTAATAACACCAGAAGTGAAAGAAAACTTAAATTGGAAAAAAAGAAAAGAGAAAAACATGTCTACTTTTTAGCAATATAAGTAATCTACATTGTTTAGTTTAAAAAATGAAAGATTTTGTTTGAAAGTAGTTCACCTTCATACATGCTATAAAACTGAATATTGTTTTATTCAAAACATTCCCCAAAGTTGTTTTTAGTTCTATTGATTCTAAAGTTTATCCAATTTGTAACTTTTACAAGAACTGATTCAAACCACTCACCAAAACATGAAAGAAAATAGAGACTTATGAAAATTCATTCATGAGTCTTTATCTAATGATGTCCTATTCTTATGAGAAATGACTTAGCAGAACTACTATCTTATCAATGATACATACCCTAAAGATTCAACAATGTTTTATTTAGATTGGCAACATACCTAACACAACCTTTCTCTTTTATCTGGACTTGAGACCAACCGCGTAAAGATTTGCAACAAAGCACAACATAGGTAGAGTTTCTTATTACACGAGTAACAGAAATGATAAAAAAAATCAAATGGAAGTATTAAATTATCTAGGCAAGTTTGGAACCAGAATTACGCAGCTCCGAAACTTAAGATTTAAGATATGTCCGGTGTCGGACACTAATGCAACACAGTACATGTGGTTACATTCTATCATTCAATTTTCTCTAATTATTACATGTGTTCTTGATGTGCCAATGTCCGGTGTCGTGTCATGTATCTGTGTAACTGTGTTGGTGTCAGTGCTACATAAACCAGAAGTAACATAAAAATATATGTTGGAAGGGCACTAACCTTATAACTCTCAAGAAATTTTGAAACATCTCAATAACCAGATCATCACTGTCAAGGTCCAGCATGATCAAGTATATTTTGATCTTTGAAAAAATTTCAAGTATAGTAATTGCTTTTCGTATCTGCGGCCAGATACACCAGACAATTTTTCAAAAGCATCCACCGTAAGCTTCAAATATTCCTGTTCACATGAAATGATATGTAAATTATGTATGATTTGAACAGTAAAATATGGTTGCAACAATTCATATTCATCAACTATATTATGTAGTATACTTGGATATTTAATTGAAAAATGAAAATTGCATCAAATTAAAACAAGCACCTTCATATGTTCATCATTATAAGGTGCATTTGGCGCTGTAATTCTTGCAATCTCAGTGAGACAAGCTGTAACTGAAATCTTAACATCATCGTCTGTGTGTCTCAAAAGTTCATCAGAAATCAATGTCTTCATTGGAAGCACAAGTGATTCTTGAATTGGCTTGGCTGGATCTTGATCCAAGTTTGTTAATACCAGCTCCAATTTCTAAAAGTTAGAATCAATTTGAGGTTAGAGAGCCGCAAAAATCGAGAAAAACAATTGCACCACATAAAAAAAAAAAACAAATATCTAAACTAAACAAAATAATATCAATGAGGTAACATATGTGTTCAACAAACAGATAGAAATTCATGGGACACAATTCAGCAAAAAGAAAATCAATGCAGTAAGATATGTGATCAAACCAGAAGACACAATTGAATCCAATAGACACAATTCAAAAAAAGAATAAAGATATACACTTGTGAATAGCTACAAAAGTTATAAGAAAGACAAGAAGTTCAATTCAACAAATACAACGGAATTCAAGGACACATAAAATTAGCAGAAAGACATACATCTATCAAAAGATATGAAAAATGGAAGAAAGATCAATTCAGTATATACAATTAAATCCAGCTGAGTTAAAAATGTAATAAAAGATACAAAAATTAAGGAAATTCAGAATTCGATCATGATGCAAACAAATTTTCCCTTTGCAGGGGCCTGATAATCTGAAGTTCGAAAGGTAACTTAAGTCTGGTTAAGAATTGTTCAAGTCAGAATTCGAACTCGGATCCTCTCAAGTCATTAACCACTTAATTTCAATCATTTGGTTTCTGCCTTACAAATTATCCACCAAATTTTTCCTATAAAAAATTGAATTCATGACACACAAATCCAGCAGAGAGATAGAGATATCAATAATAATCATTAAAAAATGGAAGAAAGGCTAAAAATACATTACATCAAGTAAATCAAGAAGCTTATCAACAGAAGAAGCAAGGTTTTTGGACAGCTTTCTGCCAACATGTCTAAGCCTCTTCACTGTATCTCTATCATCACTCAAAACAATCCTATCACTAGAAGAAGCCATTTTTTGACACACTCACCCTAAAACCAAGCACTTTATATAGCCCTAAGAGTGCCAATGTACAACTCAGCAAAACTCAATTTAAGGGTTTATGTCTAAGTTTTTGACATGCAAGCAGGAAAAAAATTAAATAAATAAATAAAAACTTCAATGAATTATTCTATTATTCTGACTTGCTTCATTTTCTGAGTTTCAGATATCATATACAATGTACTAGGAAAAATATATTTCCCTCTTTTAACTCAATTACCTTCTAATAAATTCTCTCTAAAAAGCCTTTTATTCCTTTTATTGGTGTTTTCTTTTTTTTTGGAGTGGCCCTTTTTATTGGTGCTTTTGTGCTTGTTTTTAAGCATTGAGAGTCCAATATGTGCTAGCTTAGTGGTAACAAATTGGTCTCGTAACCTAAGTAACAAAGTTTAATTCCTGTTGAAAATGGTCATTAATATCACTTCAATTAATAATAATTTCTTCTTTCCCAAAAAGTGTTGAAGAACCAAGTTTTGGTTATCACTTGTTCTCTTGCATTTTCCGTGTGTTGGTACGATAAACGATAATTTCAACTCACTTGTATGGTTTCTCTTGACCCAACGTGGATGATCCTCGAGCTCCCCTCGTGACACAACTGTGGTACCATAAAAATAAGATTATGGAGAAGAAATCTACCTACGTCTGCGGAGAGAATAGGTCTCTGATCCATTATCAATGAGTTTCCTATAAAGAGATACAAGAGTTACAAGCAATTAAATTAACGTTCAACAAGTTCTCCAATAACAAACCCTAATTTCTACCACTTTTCCAATCTCTTCCATTTAACAAAAGACTTAATGATTTTACTACCCAATGTGTTTTCCAGCCCTATAATATATCCCAAAGGAATAAATCATTAGTCTTTGATTTCCTAAAAATCTCCTCTTTTAGTAAATTTTAGTTTGACTCACTCCCACCTCTCTATTAAATAGAAGAACTATCTATCTATCTATCTATCTATCTATCTATCTATCTATCTATATATATATATATATATATATATATATATATATATATATATATAGTCTTGGTCTCTCTTTTCCTCTGTAACTATAAGTAACATGGGACTTTCTTACCATGTATCTTTTCAACCAACACCAATAATTTCCACCTTTATTAGAAATGATACATCTACTTTTATTGTCGCCACCGACAATCATGGTTCAAAAGAAATATCATACTCTACCTTGACTCTAAATCAGTGGTGATGTCAATTTAACCATTAATCACTTTGTTTCTTGTCTTGATTCCAACTAAGCTTTGTATTCCCACGATATTTCACCTTTACTTTACAATCCTCATAATTCATTTCGCCCTCTTGATAACTTGCATTCAATTACACTAGACCTTTTAGCTATTTTCACAAGGTTCACTATAACCTCTTTAGTCCCCCAGAGTGATCATTTCCTTCCTCCAGAATATTTCTTTGCTCTCAATTGCTTCCCTCAAGATACTTGTTTCTGATCTTCAGCCGCAATTAAAACATAACACGCAAAATATCCATAGTTGTATTGATTTGGTGCAACAATATCTCTTTCTTTCTCTATCTCTTACCAAATAGCTAAGAGTCACTATGGTTGTCTTCCTAGTTCCACTAGTGGAAGACTCGGTTTCCTCCACATCAACTTCCAAACGTGTACATCTGTTATGTCTTTCACCTAATAACCTACAAAACTCAATAAACTGCTCCTTTCAAGAGTTAAACGAGTATTCATATTACCTCCTCTCCTAATTGATTTTGAGCATTCTTAGCACCACCTCTCCATAATGATGTTTAGTATTTAACATTTCTCCAGACGACTACCCTCTTGCATGACGGCCAACTTGCATGTGTCATCGTTTCAATGGTGAGCTACTCCACCTTCTTTTTGTTCCCAGCATGACACCACTATAACACATGCATCCTCATAGTTCTCTAAGGCAATTGCAAATTGTATGGAGTCATCATTGTCCCTCCACTCAGGACAATCCTTCTTGAAGTGTTCAGTCTTGTGACACTTGTACTTCTACATGTCACCACCCTTTGAGTTAGCTTGATTTCCTCTACGCACACATATTCCTCTCGAGGTATTTAATCTTTCACGACTATTATCAATCTTCTAAGTCTTTGAACTTAATTCTCAGTGCCGCTTGAACCTCCTTGAAGTGCTCAAATGATCTATGCAATGCACACAATAAAAGTAAAGCATTGTCTACATCATCAATGTCCACTTCAATGTTCAACAAATCATCAATGATTTTGTTGAATTTCATCAATTGCTTCGTGATGGTTTTTAAATCCTAGTTTGTCTCACTCCTACCTATCTATTAAAATAAAAGAATCACTTTATATTTTTAGTCTTGGTCTCTCTTCCTATACGATTCAAAGCAACGTATGAGTTTTTTAACATGTTTTTTCAAACAACACCAACAAAAGCACGGCTTCGACTTCATGGGGTAAGGGAAAGATTTCTCGTGTTGGATCAAAGACGCATAAAGTGTCACACTTGAGGAAACAATGTTGTGATATGTCAAGTCGGAGTTAAAGTCTCACATTGGATGGAAGAGTTGAAATCGAACAACATATAAATGACAATATCCATAAAAACCCATTGCCTTAAGGTTTTGGACGAAGATGTGGTTTTCAATTAACTTATGTGGTGGCTATTAGCAGCCACGGATCTAGGTATAGTAGATTGGGGGCAACTTCCCCCACTATTCTTCTGGTTATATTTGTTAAGTCTTTGATATTTCAATAATTGTCCCCTCTTAAAATAATAGGTTACCCCCATTAAATGGAAATTTATACCAAAAAAATTAGTTTCGCTCATGAACTTCATAAAATCAAATGTGTAAATGCATTTGAGATGAAATTTTGAATAATTTCTACCATACTTTTTAATTATAAAGACACATAAAAAACAATTTTAATTTGTAGATATTGATGAGTTTTTCATTTTTCTAATATATAATATGATAGTGTTTATAATCTCGAGTATTTTGTTCAATGATAATGTTGTTATTATTGTATCATTTTTGCAATGCTTAATATTTTTTTTAAAATATTTATCATATAAAATTTTGCCCCTACAAATCAACATGTATGAATCTGTCACGGACTATTAGCCCAATGTATGAATCCAACCCTATAAGACTCCCTTTATAGTCCAACATTGTTACACCCTCGATCATTTCATTGTGTAGCCGGGGATAATTATTGTGTAGACACAACCATAAATTCAAATAATTTAGGAGCACCACAAAAATAATACACATCATTAATTATTTTAATAATACACGTAATCACAAGACTAGTTTGGTCAAAAGATACTAAAAAAAGAAAGAAAAGAATGATAAACAAATGAAAGTTAGACTATACTTTTCCAAATATGTGTCCAAAATAAGAGGCAAATAAATAAATGTTATGGAACAGTAAACCCAATAGCTCAAAGATATAGAGCACAGTCTAGAGAAAACAAAATTATTACTCATGCTAATTATGATGAACAATAAAAGGAGAGTGTACCTGACAAGAAATCTATGAAATTTTGATGAGGTTGCTAGATCTGAAGTGGCGTGAATATTGCAAAGTTCTTTTCTCATAAAGTTTTTGGATTATCCTTCAAACATTAACCTTAATTCTTTTCTCATAAAGGTGTCTGCTTGAAACATATAATGCATCTATGAGAGATGTCAAAATTATAGATGAATCAAAGTCAAGAAGTACTAGCTAGTTCTAACCCATTTGGGGTCTAGTGGTTGGCTTGAGATCTTGGAGTTTGCTCCTCCAAAGGTCTTAGGTTCGATTCCCTCTGGTGCCAATTTCGGTGGGCTAAGTCCATACAGAGCTTGCTCTGGCTTTAAACGGGCCCCCGCAAGTGGGCGGTGGGATTGGTCCCCTCGGATTAGTCGATCCTTGAATCGGATACCGAGTTTTCAAAAAAAAAAGAAGTACTAGTTCTACAACTATGGACGGTGGAGTTGCGGAACGTTCTGGCTTGGAATGGAAACCACATTCTAGTTTTACAGTGAACTCCGAAAAAGGAAATGCAAAGACATGTACCGGCAAGTTTGAGACAATTCAGAAACTGAGCTCAGAAACTCAACTGGATACCATGCCAAGGAAGAGAACTCGTGAACCTAGTTCTTTAGTGAATCCAGAGGAAGGTTATGATCCCTCTTGGATTTATAAGGATTCGGGTACTGAAAAATCATCTCGTTCCAAAAAGGATTGTGATAATGGCTATGTTCTTACACCATCTTATAACCCTACTTCCATAAAGGTTAAGAATCAGTCAAATTCTAAAACTGTAAGTGAAGCTCTAGTTTCTAAGGTGAAAAATGGGAAGATTGAAAAACATGCACAATCCATAAAAACCCGTGATAAAGGTAGTGATTTGCAATCTACTGAAAGTCCTGCATCTACCAAGGGTATTAAACCGCAAACTCTTGGAGATATGAGCAAAGCTCAAAAAGTTTTTTTTTTTTTACTCAAAAATGGAGAGATCCACTACTAAAAAAACAAAAATTAGTGAGGGATATTTAGTGAGGGAAAACGTGAAATCCCTCTCTAATTCCGTCACTAAATTTTGCGATTAAGAAATTTGTGAGGAATTTCATTTTTTCCGTCACTAATTTCCCTCGCTAATTTTGCTTTTTCTAGTAGTGAGAAGGAAAAAGAGTAGCATTAGTAATCATGATGATCATCCTAATTTTCTGTCGATATTAAAGGATGACATTTTGATTCATGTACCTAAGGCGACTTATTTGAAATCCCATGGTGCTAAGCCGAAAAGAAATATAAAATAAGGAAGGATTCTGAAATGGAACATGAGGCACCCAGTAGAAAAATCAAATTATTATCTATAGAGATTGATGGGAAGATTCTCGTGTCAGGATGAGGGGAACACTAGTGGGGTATGGATATCGGGAGGAGAACATTAGGGTCAGGTCGTGTTTTATCCCAAAAAAGATGGAGACGAAAACTGCAAAATTCGGTTCAAAAATAAGAAATCATGAATATGCTCAAGAAGTCAAGAACCAACTGAACTCGGAAACCCCTTTCAAAAGAAAAAACAAAACAAGGAAACCATGCACAATCTTATTGTATTTACATTGTTCCTTATTGATAATATATTCGAACAAACACTCCTTTGAGGAATGTAGATCTTTACAAGTATCCACACTATTTTATATCTCTTGATTGCACATAGTAGCAAAATTCAACCTTTCAAAGTTAAAACAAAAAAAGTCTTAAGTTATCACATATCACAACAAAAATATTAAGAAATTTAGAACTTAATTTTTCAAATTAACAATTTGGAAACTAATGTTCTATCAAGGAACTTAATTTTTCTAATTAAAGATTTGATTACAACGAATCCATAGACCAATATATAGACGGAGAAAGAAAAAAGTGATAATTGAGGATTTCAAAAGGACAGTTGTATCTTCTTGGCAAGTATTACCTGAAAAATAAAGCTTAATACATCTCATGACGATTTTCTTAATAAATCATGCTAATGATTCAATCCTTTATCGTTTTTTTCCTTTCCGATTTGGCCCTTTATATTTTAAAATGTTAACACGGTCATCATTTTTTACACAAAAAAACACATATCTTTATTGAAAAACCTAGATCTTCATCCCAAAGACTTGTATCTTCATCGCAAATCCCATAAAACTCTTCTTGTTACACAACCACAACCCATCAAGCCTTCATATGTGATGAAAATGAGCAAAATAAAATAGAACTAGACATTTAAAAGAAAGAAAGGAAAATATCACAATTAAAAGGTTGTTTATTTTGGGAATAGATGGATATAGGAAGAATGTTTAACAATCTAAGAAAATCATTACAATACCCAATCGAATGACTTCACAATTAGAATGAAGAAACTTTTGCTAAAACCACCAAAGAATCAACCTCAATCTCCATGGAGCAATCTGATTAAGAGAATATTATAGGGATTAATGGGTGTGATGTTGCTTTCGAAAAGATGCAAGGGATTCAATATCATGGTGGAGAAATGAGATTGTGGATTAGTGTTTGTGATTTAGACAGATCTGGTTTTTTCTGTGATTTTGGATGAGTTTCTAGGTTTTTGTTGAATATGAAGATGAATATTATGGCTTTTTAAGGTTTTTTTATTGATTGTGTAACAAATAATGTAAAGAAGGATAAAAATGTTAGTAATTTATTACATAGAATATAAAATACTAAGTTGTTACCTAAAATTAAGTTAAGGGACCACATGAACAATTTTCCCACAAATCAATCATATAACGAGGTCTAAAATAAAGTTCAATGAATCTTGTTAGTCAAACCTTTATGTAGACGATCAACATTCTTAAAATTTGATATCATATACAGTTATTTCAAATCATCAAAAACTCAAATACCATAACTAATGCAAGAGATTGGACAACTTACGACTCCATCAGCATATAAGCAACTAGATGAGATACTAGTGGGCATATGAACAATAACTAAACATAAGAATAACGATGAATTTTTTTTTGAGATGTACCTTCTTAGTTAAGCTCTCACTTGATCAACATCGATCCCCTTGACAAAATACTTAATGAGTACAAACCATCTTTCAATCAAGAAGATGGATTACAACTAGGGGTGGACAATGGGCGAGTTTGGGCGGGTTCGAGATCAAAAGCTCAACCCAACTGAACTCGCGAGTGAAGATACCATATCCAATTCTCCCCAATCTAACGACTCGATTTTTACAGGTTGGGTTTGAGCGGGTCATCGGGTCGGTTAATAAGGGATTTAATAAACACAAAATGCAGAAGCAAAAAACAAAATTCCATTTCTTCCTTAATTAAAAAATAAATTAAAATAATTTTGTATCTGTTAGTTTTTGTGTTTTAATGGAGATGAGGGAAGCAATCGATTTGTAAGTGAGATAAAATTTATAAGATGAGAGAACAAAAAATGCAGAAGCTGAAAAATGAAACTCCAGATCTTCACGAAAATCCATATCTGTAACTGAGATAAGATTTGAGAAAGGGAAGAAATCAATTTGAATTATGTTGAATGAGATCCACAATTGTGTAGTTTTCTTAATGAGATATGAAGGAAAGAGGAATCAGATGAAAGATTTGAAAGAAATTAAGGAAAAGGAATGATTGAAAGAGAATAGGACATTGAAAGAGGTGAGGGGAAGGAAGATAAACGGATGAAAACTTTTTAATAGAGAGAATGGAGTGACAAAAGTGATAGTACCTTTTTAGTTTATAAAAAAATATTGATAACTCAGACGGGATCGGTCACTGTCTGCCTGGATTTGTAAACTCGTACCCGCCCGTAACAACCCAAGACAAATCGAAATTCTAACATGTTCGCCCGCAACCCGATTGGAACCGCCCGTTTTCTGTGCGTTGGCTAGGGCCTCGGGTATTTGTATAGCCCTAACTACAACTATTGATGACCATGCTAGTCATATATGACACTAGATTTGAAACTTCCATAGATTTATGTGATTGATCTCCAATCGATGGGGGACTTGTCAAGACACCCACAGTTAAGCTTTAATTGAATAACTCTTCTCCAAGATCGTATTTATACAATATACACGAGTAGGGCCTAGTTTTTTTTTCTAGTGAGAGAAGTTTCATCTTTTCTCAAACATATGTTCTTCTTCATCCATAAGAAGCGATTTTGGATATCTTATGTCCCAGAGTTACCCGTTGCACTGTTTTTCTCTAATTTTTTCTAAGTAAGTGCATAGAAGTGATTTTTCTTGTGATTTCTCCGTCCAAGTGTGGCATTGTTTTATTCACCATTTTGGTGCAACGTCGTTTAATTTTCTCATTTTGGTCATTAACATTGAAGATCCAATAGCAATTGTAGTCCATTCACTTTAATTTGTCGTTTGTGTGAGGATTTTCTGACATTCCGTTCCCTTTTATTTTATCACTTGTGTAGTTCGTAACAAATAAAATGATCAAATTGTAACATTTAATTTAACTAATAAATTTACGAAAACTATAACCATTAATCACTAGCAATTGTTTGTACAAGCATTCTTCGGTGTGCCCTCTGATGAGGAGCCCCATACGAGCATTGCTCGTCCTGTAATTGCAGCAAATAATTTCGAACTTAAACCCACTCTGCTGCAAATAGTACAACAAAACCTATTCTCCAGAAACCCGATGAAGGACCCGAACTTGCACCTTTATGTCTTTGTGCAGCTCGCTGATACACTTAAGAACGATGGCGTCAATCCCGAAGCCATGGGCTTGCGTTTGTTCCCGTTCTCCCTTAGGGATAGAGTCAGAGTGTGGCTGCAATCCCTACGGTTTAATTTCATTACGACATGGAATGAATTCAAGAAAGCGTTCCTCACTAGATACTTCTCATTGAGCAAAACGGCACAACTTAAGAACCAAATTACCTGCTACCAAATTACCTGCTTTAGGTCCTATCAAATCAGTGATTGGCTGCCCGATGTGGAAAACGGCTTCTCACAACTGCTTCATACCCGATGTGAAATGTTGCTGACATACAACATCACCTTTAGCTACATCAGTTGGGATCCGATGTGAAAATTCGTTTTCCACATATGTGAAATGTCATTCCTGTAGTTGTGGGATAACCACAAATTCAACATTACCGGTTATCAATTATTTATCGGCATAACTTAAGAACCAAATTACCTGCTACCAAATTACCTGCTTTGGGTCCTATCAAATCAGTGGTTGGTTGTCCGATGTGGAAAACGGCTTCTCACAACTGTTTCATTCCCAAGTGAAATGTTGCTAACATACAACATCACCTTTAGCTACATCAGCTGGGACCCGATGTGAAAATTCGTTTTCCACGGATGTGAAATGTCATTCCTGTAGTTGTGGGATAACCACAAATTTAACATTACCGGTTATCAATTATTTATTTTATATTCATTATATCTTTTTCGCAATTCCAATAATGTATTCCATACATTCACATAAGGAACGTCTCGAGTGGACCTTCAAAATTAGAGATAACTTTTGCCGATTGATAAGTTAGAGCAATCACCATCAGCTGCCAGAGCAATCACCAAGAGGTAATGAGAAGACATATTGTTGGTGACCCTTGAGAGGTGTTCCCATTCCCTAAGTGCGAGTTAATTTCCTCGCGAGGTGATGAGAGAATTACCCCCTCCGGCAATTGAGTTTTCTGCCTGTGTTATGCTGGGAAATATGTCTTCTCATTCACAGAATATTCCTCCTGACACATAGAGTGTCATTTGGAAATTTAATGGTCTTCCTCCTTCTCTTTCTTGGGGGCGCGGACATAGCTGGTGGACTTCTTCTTTGGAAGAGAGGACTTTTCACGTTGTTTTTCATCCTTCTCTTAGTCATTTGTGTATTTTTGCAGGTGGCATATTTGAGCTGCATACACTCGTCGGATACATGGCTCGAGCATTTATGGAATTTGCAAGATTTGCTCCTATCAGACCCAAAGCGTTCACGAAATTTATTGGGATACTTGAGTCTTTCCTCTCTGAACTTATTGTTTGGGCATTCTTGTAAGATACACTATCGTGAGGAATTGAGGGGTGTGTACTCTTGGTGTTTATGGCAATACTCTTGATCAATAGCGTTGCCACGATCCTGGGTTAGGGGTTCAACCTTTTGGACTTTAATTAATAATTATAATATATATAAGGATCATAACAACTTTTAAAAGTTGTTGAGATTAAAAGTAGTAGTTTTTCAATGGAAACAACAAGTTTTAAACTCTTAAAAAGTGCCCTTAGAGCACTTTTCACTATATACCAACATAGTATTCATATTTTTATTCTTTAATCAAAGCTCTTAGAGCCAGTTTAGATGAGCTAGTTTAACTTCTAAAAAAATTAAAGCCCTAAGAACACTCTTTAACATCTTAAAGATAATATATATTTTAAAAATTATATATGAACTCTACAATTATCTTCTATGCGATTTCATGTTTTAAATCATATACGTCTAATTTTATTAATGGATAAGTTATATTATAGTATAATTTAAACATGCATGACAAATAAAATAAGGTGAATACTCTGATACCCCTAAAGTTTTGTTGGTTATGTACTCATAATCCAACCATTCAATGTTATATTATATTTTATATTTATTTATTTAAAAATAAATCCAAATTTTGGGTAAATTTTACCTGCGGAATACCGATAAACAACAAAATTTCAAATTATTTAAGAATTAACCTTAAATTAACTAAAAAAACTATTATACCCCCTCTAATCCTTATTACAAGTAGAAGAAAAAATAAACAAATATCAATGAAGCAATTAATTCAAATACTAGCGATTACTGCTCCACTTACGCTGGTATAATAATTGAGATGCATGGGATTAAGCTAGCCAGCAACTCATATGTTCTATTTCTCATACATTTTAATTCAAATACTAACAAACACTACTCCACTTGGAAATATAGACACATGTACAACATGTTAAAGCAGAAACAATTGCGATGCAGCAAGTTTTGTAAGGCGAGTTTGACTAAACTTGGGTGCAAATGAAATAGTGAGGGGATTCAAAATCATAAAACTACGTACTTATTGGTTCAAATTTATAAAATTCAGGGGATGCAGTTGCAACCCCCTCAAATGTATGTGGCTCCGCCACTGCTCTTGATGTACCAAATTTGACCTCTACATAGTAAAGTCTGCTATAATTTTGGGACATTTCCATTCTAATGAGAAAGTGCCATAAAGTTTGACCCATTTACTATTGGGTTTTTTTTACTCATTTCCTATTATCTAACAATTAAAACATGGAATCATGAACCAAATCATATCTCCAACAACAGAAATATTCACAGATTTTAGAGATTTATATTTGGAAATGCTTGCTGAAGTTGCACTCATACTGATCCATTAAAAATTCAACAAGGATATAAATTAATCACTTGCTAATTAACTATGTAACACGGACACCTCAGATTGAATGCGAGTCTGATGTCCGACATCAAGACAATACTGACAAGTGACACATGTTTACGTTCAACTACTTCCATCTTTGAAAATTATTACCAATGTCGTATCTCATACGGTTTTTGTCTGTGTTTCATAGGATGAAAACTCGCATGGATAGAGAATTGAATTTTGCATTCTTAAGAGACTCCAATTTGGATTTTTTAAAGCTTTTTTCTACTCTGCACATTATGAAATACGTAATAATAGTATAAGGCTAATATGCATAAAATTAAGAACACCAATGTAGGAATCCTATAGTATAACATGGCATTTGTGTCCATTTTCAGACAAAGTATACTTACATAGCAGATGCCTCTGCAAGCTTCTGAAGTCCAAATCTTCTCCCTAGTAGATAGTATTAGTATCAGTATCAGTATGCATGAGGTATACATAATACATGTGTCTGTGTGTGTGTTTGTAAAACAATAATTTAATAAAAATCATAAGAGTTTAGTACGCACCTCATCTAGTGAAACATCAACAAGTTCCCAGCGTTGTTTCTTGAGATTTAACTGTTCCATCTCACCATCATCGTACAAAATCTATTGAATAGTGACAGGAAAAACTAACAAACATGCTTAACTGATTCAATACTTTATGCTTTTCAAGTTATAGCCTCTATCATTTCATGAATTTCAGTTTTTACTTTCATTTTAAATAATTGTGCATCTGCACGGTGCCAAAAAAATGAGATTTAACTTGCGCTTTCCTTTGACAAGATCATAATCAACGACAACACCTTCATAATATCTTAAGAAAATGATTATACAATGGCCACCAGACCTTGATCCTTTTACCAACCAATGAGTTACCAGGGTCTCGAGGTTCACATGCCTAAAAAATTATTAAAGCAAAATTAATTTGTTAAGAAAAATTAAAGGTCTATATTATAAAGAAGAATAATGATTGTGATTAGACATCAGGTTCTAATTAAAACTAGTTATACCTTCATAGCAGACGATTTGATGAAACCTTTATTAGAACGAGCAGTGTCTTCACAAAGAACCTCAGATTTAATAGGAGAAACTATTGATTTAGGAGGCACGAGAACTTTCCCATCAATCTTTATAAATAATTTGATTTCTCTAGGATTCCGAAACCCTATTTTCACAGGTTTGTCCCTTGCAAACTTGATTCTTTTCAATCTAGGTTAAGCGCTTGATAACCTACGCTTCCGACTGTGTCAACCATGGGATTCAACCATGGGAGATCAACCGGTTACAAAGGCAGAATTTGACGGTTTAACTGCGACCATCAAAGTTCTGGCGGATCAGATGGCAACGTTGACGGCTAAGGTCGACGACAGCATCAGCAACAGCGCCGCCAACAACAACAACAACAACCGCAACAACGAAGACAACAATAGAAACAATCGAATTATTGAGGATTCAAGTTCTTCAAAGGTGGAGAAAACTGATTTCGAAGAGAAAATGTCGAATCACCGGAAGAAACTGCATATTTTACGAGAACAGACCAAAAATGGTTATCGATCAAAAGCAATAGACTCGTTAACCCTTATCATGTTCATCCAACAATGTGGGGTCATTTATGATGTTTGCAAATAATAAACAATTGGTTAAAAAGTCACTCACTTCGCCAATCTCCAATCCTCTTCAAGTAGATAAATTTCAGGATGCAGTAGATGTCTTTGTGGACAGCCCTGTTATTGAATGTGAGCCAGAACTGGAAGTTTGTTACAAAGAAGATAGTTACCATGTTGTGAAGGATATTCGTGTTGATAAAGGAGTTTAAACTAAACATAAGTTTATATTCATGTTGATAAAGGAGTCTATGTTAAACATAAGTTATCAACATGGATATAAACTTATGTTTAGTTTAGACTCCTTTATCAACACGAATATCCTTCACAACATGGTAACTATCTTCTTTGTAACAAACTTCCAGTTCTGGCTCACATTCAATAACAGGGCTGTCCACAAAGACATCTACTGCATCCTGAAATTTATCTACTTGAAGAGGATTGGAGATTGGCGAAGTGAGTGACTTTTTAACCAATTGTTTATTATTTGCAAACATCATAAATGACCCCACATCGTTGGATGAACGTGATACAGGGTTAACCAAGTCTGTTGCTTTTGCTCCATAACCATTTTTGGCCTGTTCTCGGAAAATTTGCAGCTTCTTCCAGTGATTCAACATTTTCTCTTCGAATTCAGTTTTCTCCACCTTTGAAGAACTTGAAGCCTCAATAACTCGATTGTTTCTATTGTTGTCATCGTTGTTGCGGTTGTTGTTGTTGTTGTTGTTGTTGGCGTTGTTGTTGATGTTATCGTGGACCTTAGCTATCAACGCCGCCATCTGATCCGCTAGAACTTTGATGGTCGCAGTTAAATCGTCAAATTCTACCCTCGTAACCGGTTGATCGCCCATGGTTGAATCATGTTCACGAAAGAACAGGAGAAACGTGCTCTGATACCAACTGACGCAGTCGGAAGCGTAAGCTAGCAAGCGCTTAACCTAGATTGAAAAGAAACAAGTTTGCAAGCAAAAAACTTGTGAAAATAGGGTTCCGGAATCCACCAGAAATTGACAAAACTCTCTAAGATATTATTGAATGAATATAAGTTGCTTCTTAGGCTACAATTGTTAAGCTTAAATAGGGAAATAATAAAACTTTAATGGGCCGAAAATAACAGACTGAAAACAAAACAAACAAATATTAAAATTAGGCTAAAATAATAAAATACTAAGGAAACCCTCCTACATCAGTTTCACTTCAGAATCCTTCCTTACTTTAGATTTCTTTTCTAGCTTAGCACCGGGGGATTTCAAAGAAATTGTCTGAGGTAAAGGAATCAAATTATCACCCTTTAATATTGACACAAAATTAGGATGATCATCATGATTATTAATGCTACTATTTTTCCTTCTCCGACCTCTTTTGGCGCAGCTTTCGTCACTAATGTTATACTTTGTAAGGGGAACAACATTTGTATTCTCGCCATTTTTAAGTTCCAAAAAATAAAGCTTTATAAACTTTGCTCATATCTTCGGGAGTTGGCGGTTTAATACCCTTGGTAGAAGCAGGACTTTCAGTAGATGGAAAATTACTACATTTATCACGGATTTTTATGGATTGTGCATGTTTTTCTATCTTGCCATTCGTCACCTTAGAAACTAGAGCTACACTTACTGTTTTAGAATTTTACTGCTTCTTATCCTTTATGGAAGTAAAGTCAGCATAAGTTGTAAGAGCATAGCCATTATCACGAGCCTTTTTGGAACAAGATGATTTTTCAGTACCCGACTCCTTATGAATCCAAGAATGATCATAGTCTTCCTCTAGATTCATTAAAGAATTAGGTTTACGGGTTCTCTTCCTTGGCACGATATTCAGCTCATTTTCTGAATTGTCTCAAAGTTGCCAGTACAGGTTTTTGCATTTCCTTTTTCATAGTTCTTAGTAAAACTATAATGTAGATTACTTTCTGAACTAGAAAAATCTGCAAATTTACCGCCCATAATTGTAGAATCAGTGCTCCTAGTATTCGGCTTTGTGTCATCTATAGTTAGTATGTCTCTCTCACATGTATTATATGTTTCAATTAAATCGTTAGTCGATACTTACTTATGTAACACATTTATCTTTATTCTTAAATCAGGTGATGAAAGGGCTTGAAACGGATAATACATGTGCCAGAGCGTACAAATTATAGATGACACAAAGTCGAATGCAAGAAGTACTAGTTCTACAACTATGGGGGGTGGATTTGCATATTATTCTGGTTCGGAAAGTAATCTACATTCTACTTTTACTTGGAACTCTGAAAAAGGAAATGAAAAAACATGTACTAGCAACTTTGAGACAATTCAGAAACTGAGCTGGATACCGTGCCAAGGAAGAGAACCTGTAAACCTACGTCTTGAATGAATCTAGAGGAAGGCTATGATCACTCTTGGATTTATAAGGAGTCTGGTAGGGAACAATCATCTTGTTCCTAAAGGGCTCGTGAAAATGGCTATGCTTTTACACCTACTCATAACCCTACTTCCATAAAGGATAAGACACTGTCAAATTCTAAAGTTGTAACTTGTAAATGAGGCTATAGTTTCTAAGGTGAAGAATGGGAAGAATGCAAAACATGCTCAATCCATAAAAAATAAAAAATAAAACATGTGATAAAGGTAGTGATTTTCCATCTACTGAAATTCATGTTTCTACCAAGGGTATTAGACCGTCGAGCACTAAAGACATGAGCAAAGCTGATGAAGCTTTAGTTTTGGAACTTAAAAATGTTAAGAATACAAATATTGTTCCCCTCACAAAGTATAACATTAGTGACGAAAGTTGGACCAAAAGAGGGAGTATAAGGATCAATAGTACCATTAGTAATCATGATGATCATCCTAATTTTGTGTCAATATTAGAGGATGACAATTTGATTCCTATACCTGAGAAAACTTCTTTCAAATCCCATCGTGCTAAGCCGGGAAAGAAATCTAAAGTAAGGAAGGATTATGAACTTGAAGTGAAACATGAGGCACCCAGTAGAAAAATCAAATTATCTATAAAGATTGATGGGAAGATTCTCGTGTGAAGATGAGGGGAAACACAAGTCAGGTATGGATATAGGGAGGAGAAAATTAGGGATAACCTATGTTGTATCCCAAAAAAAATGAAGGAGAAAAATGCAAAATACGGTTCCAAAATAAGAAATTATGAATATGATAGAGAAGTCAAGAACTAACTAAAATCGGAAACTCATTTTTAAAAAGATATACCTAGAAACCAATACACAATCTTCTTGGTATTTACGTTCCTTGTTGATATTATGTTTGAATAACCACTCTTTGAGGAAATGTGGATCTTTACAAGTATCCGCACTCTTTTATTGCTCTTGATTGCACATAGTACGTAGCAAAATTCAACCTTTCAAAAACAAAACAAAAAATCTTATGATATCTCATATCACAAGAAAGATATTATTAAGAAATGTAGAACTTAATTTTCCGATTAACAATTTGGCAACAAATGTTCTATAAAGGAATTAATTTTTAAATTAAAGATTTGATAACAACTAATCCATAGACCAATATATAGATTGAGAAGAAAAAAGTTATAATTGAGGATTTCAAAAAGACAGTTGTATCTTCTTGGCATGTTTTACCTGAAAAATTAAGCTTATTAAGCTTAATACATCTTATGACAATTTGCTCAATAAACAAAGGAAAACTGTGCATGTGGTCTCTAAATTAATTTCAGGGAATGATTCAATCATTTATCTTTTTTTCCTTTTCGATTTTGCCCTTTATGTTATAAAATGTTAACACAGTTGTCAATTTTTACAAAAAAAAAAAAAAAAAAAAAAAAAAAACAATTGAAAACCCTAGATATTCATCCAAAAAAACTCAGATCTTCATCACTAAACCTAGAAAGTTATTCTTGTTACACAACTACAGCCCACCAAACCTCCATATGCGATGAAAATGAGAAAAATAATATATAAGCAAATGTTTAAAAGAAAGGAAGGATGTTTACCACATATAAGAAAACCATTATAATACCCAATCGAATGATTCCACAATTAGAACGAAGAGACATATGCTAAAACCACCAATGAATCAACCTCAATCTCCAAGGAGCAATCTGATTAAGACAAGATTATACAAATTAATGGGTGTGATGTTGTTTTAGAAAAGATTCAAGGGATTTAGTATCATGATAGAGAAATGAGATTGTGGATTAGTGGTTCTGATTTAGACAGATCAGGTTTTTTCTGTGTTTTAGAATGAGTGTCTAGGTTTTTGTTGAAAACAATTGAAAACCCTAGATATTCATCCAAAAAAATCAGATCTCTTCATCGCTAAACCTAGAAAGTTATTCTTGTTACACAACTACAGCCCACCAAACCTCCATATGCAATGAAAATGAGAAAAATAATATAGAAGCAAATGTTTAAAAGAAAGGAAGGATGTTTACCACATATAAGAAAACCATTATAATACCCAATCGAATGATTCCACAATTAGAACGAAGAGACTTTTGCTAAACCCACCAACGAATCAACCTCAATCTCGGAGGAGCAATGATTAAGACACGATTATACCGATTAATGGGTGTGATGTTGTTTTAGAAAAGATTCAAGGGATTTAGTATCATGATAGAGATATGAGATTGTGGATTAGTGGTTGTGATTTAGACAGATCTGGTTTTTTCTGTGTTTTAGAATGAGTGTATAGGTTTTTGTTGAAAACAATTGAAAACCCTAGATATTCATCCAAAAAAACTCAGATCTCTTCATCGCTAAACCTAGAAAGTTATTCTTGTTACACAACTACAGCCCACCAAACCTCCATATGCAATGAAAATGAGCAAAATAATATAGAAGCGAATGTTTAAAGGAGGTGAAGGATGTTTACCACATATAAGAAAACCATTATAATACCCAAACGAATGATTCCACAATTAGAACGAAGAGACTTTTGCTAAAACCACCAACGAATCAACCTCAATCCCGAAGGAGCAATTTGATTAAGACAAGATTATGCGGACTAATGGGTGTGATGTTGTTTTAGAAAAGATTCAAGGGATTCAGTATCATGATAGAGAAATGAGATTGTGGATTAGTGGTTGTGATTTAGGCAGATCTGGTTTTTTCTGTGTTTTAGAATGAGTGTCTAGGTTTTTGTTCGATATGAAGATGAATGTTATGACTTTTTAGGTTTTGGTAATGAGTGTGTAACAAATAATGTAAAGAAGGATAACGGTGTTAGCATTTTATAACATAGAGTATAAAATGGCAAAAGAATATAAAAAATACTAAATCGTTAGCTAAAATTAAGTTAAGGGATCACATGAACAATTCTCCCACAAATCAGTCATATAAAAAAATCTAAAATAAAGTCAAGTGTATCTTGCTAGTCAAACCTTGACCAAGATTCATTGATAGATGATGACAGAGCATCATATGACATTTTTTGCTATGTTTTTAGTACTTTTCTTTGCATTTGAATGCAAATAAGTTGAGAGATATAGGAGTTGTTAATGTTTGAGGAACATATTGTATTATTTTCAATCGAGTCAATGTAATTCACTGTCATCCTAGATCATGCAGCCTCATAGGTGTTTTGAGTCTCTTAAAGTGAGAAATCATGTAAATCGACAGATAAAGACATCACGTGAAGGATCAAGGATATGAAGATTGAAGTCGGTGGTTCTTAGAAGATTTTTGAAGACAATACAAAGTGAAGAAAATTCATTTCAAGTTCCTAGGAGTTTTCAGACGGAAGAACAATTGAAAGCGGGCAAAAAACGCAAGAACTCCCACATCCAGGGATGTCATGGGTGTGACTCACGCCTGACTGGGCATGACTCATGCCTGAGGCAGTGAGGCTACTGCCATGGGAGTGGCTAGCGACCATTTGCGGGCAGATTTTGCCTGCAACTTGTTTTTCAAGTCGCGTCAGCGCACAAAGCCCTTTTTTCTTCTCATAAACCCTATCTAATCATTTTCTATAAATTGAGACTCTTGGTCTCATTATTATTCATTCAAAAACACTTGACGATTGGAGGCAAGGGTAAAACATCATATCTTCAAGGCATGATTCTTCCTTCTCTTGTTCTCTCTAAGGTATGTTTTTCTATGGTTTTATTATAATGTATGTTGTCATGAGCAACTAAACCTCTCGATTAGGGTTCTACGATGAACCCCTTCTTATTTGTTGAATATTATTAATAATCTTTTATTCAGTTTATGTCTTACAATGTTTAGATTTAAATTAGATTCCTTTGTTCTTTAATGCTTTTTTCAATTGGTTAACTACGTGGGTAATCTTGAAAAATGATATGTAGGATTAAAGTAGGCACGGACAAACAGTTACATTGGTTTTTCTAATTACCACCTTTTTTAACGCCCTAAGAAGTAAAGGTTTGAATTCCGGCTTTTTAGTTACTCTCTTCTTTGGATAGCGTAGTACTCAATTTAGGTTGGTCCTGCAATAGTTGTTGTGAGAAGCTTTGTGTGAGGTTATCCGCTTGTTTCATTAAATCGTAAGTAGCATACATAATTGTTTAATAACTTTAGGTTTTTATCCAACAAAGACGAAGGGGGAATTCAAAGGATTCCCTAATCACTGTTAATCATTTGAATCAAAACCCTAATTCTGCACTTAGCAGAGTAGTTTAACCCTACAATCTTATTCAAATTTAGGTAACTTTTACCGTTTAAAATAAATTTTATTAATTACTAAGTTGAACGACATTCCCTGTATAGAACGATAAACTTACTACTTTAATATTTGTTACGATTTGGTGCACTTGTCAATTTCGTCCATCAATAGACGATCAACATTCTTGAAATTTGATATTATCTCCAATTATTGCAAATCGTCAGAAACTCAAATACCATAATTAACACAAGAGATTGGACAACTTACGACTGCACAAGCGTATAAGCAACTAGAAGAGATACTAGTTGACATATGCAATCGAAAATACTATACAAGTACAAACAAGCTCGCAATCGAAAAGATGGATTACAATTATCGAAAAAAATAAATGATATTCATTCATTCAAATTGATAGAGTACATCGATACAATACAAATCCAAATTCGCTAAAAACAAACACACTAGTCGTTTATAACACTAGATTTAAACCTTTCACATATTTATCTCATTGACCTCAGATGATCGATGTGGGGCTTATCAAAAGACTCGCAATTAAGCTTTAGTTGAAACTGTCTCCTCCAATATCATATTTATACATTGTACATGAGTCAGTAGTTTTTTCTTATCAGAGAATTCTTTTTCTTCCATCGGGGCGGATGAATTTGGATATATTTATCACAAAATCAACTACTTGCATTGTTTTTCTCTTCTTTCATCTAAGTGCATAGAAGTGATTTTTCTCCTGATTTCTTCGTCCAAGTGAGTTGTTTTATTCACCATTTTGGTGTGGCATAGTTTCATTTTCTCATCTTGTTGCAGTGTTTGTTACATTTAGATTGACAATCATTTTCGACTTATTACAGATTCACTTTAATTTGTCACTTGGGAGGATTTTCAGACATTCAAATCACTTTAATTTCGTCACTTGAATTGTTCGTAACATCAAAATTATCAACTCGTAACATTTAATTTAACTTGTAGATTTACAAATATTAAAACCATTAATCACTGGCAATTGTTAGTACGACCGTTACGTGTAATATAAGTTTAACATAGTAAAATTTTAATAATTTCAACTTTAACATCAAATCACTAGAAGAAAAAAAAAACGTTTTTGACAAAAATAAATCAGTCGGAACAGTAATGAAGTTTAAGTACTCAACAGAAAGCACTCAATGGAGAGAAAAATTTCTCCATTAACAAATATTCAAATTGTTGGTCTTGAAAACTCGTCAAAAATGCTTTACGAATTAATCCTTGTAAAGAAAAATACATACGTTTCATCCAAAAACACACAGGATGGCATAATCGGAAGTTGAAAAATAATACTCAGCATTAAAAAAATATTCTACAGAAAGGAGGCAACAGATATAACACATACTCATTATTAAAATACTTCAATTGTTAGTCTTATAAACCCATCAGAAATGGTGTGCCATCCAATCATTATAAAGCAATTACATCAGCAGCATCAAAAATTGAGTACAAAATCCCAAAAGAAACATTAAAAGGTATGAAAGTAAAAAGAATATTGAATAGAAAAACATGATCAATCTTTTCAAGTCGAACTTGATACCATACTTCCGGAAAATGGGACAAGCCCAGAAAACATATATATACTAACAAACTAGTCTTCTTCTATATACACAAACCTTTTTCATCACCTAAATATCCTGGCAGGAACAAAGAATTGCGACGAGACCTTATCCTCAAAGGTATGAAATGGGGCAGGAGCAATCGCAGGCTCCAAAAATGTAACAAAACATGAAATGTCGGCCATTTGTTAATATTTGTAACCCGAAGAACCTGGTGGAGCAGGTGGTAATCGGTTAGGAGTACGGCGGCTGCCAGAGTTTGGGCCAGAGTTCAAGTCACCATTTTGTGCAGGATCACTATTATGTCGACTATGACCATTTGATCCCGATCTTGAACCACTACGGCTAACAGAGCCATTGCTAGCTGCATCAAAGGCAGTTCTCCAGTCATCACCTGGTCCGCTGCTTCTTGGGCTACTCTCTGCAAAACAAGCATGTAATCTAAGTACACAAAATACAAGAAGAAGAAAAAACAGAAAACAAAACGGAAAACTAATACTAATCGGAGAAGCATAAATCATTGCAGAATAAATTTAAGAAAATACTACCCAAGATGAATTCAGATTCATTGCCAGCTAATTAAGATAATAGAATGGTTACAAAGTGCAATTGGTGTTTGCTAAGCTAATCAAAATAGAAAATATTAGTTTTGGGTAAAATTGCTCTCCAGAAAAATGTCAGAATACAATGAGAAAACAGTATCATGATTCTGATTACTGTCATTAATCAAGAAAGATAATTTTGGGGACCTAAAAAGGAAATACCCTCATACATTAAAAGAGTGCTGATAATTGAATCATCCAGTGAATCTGTAAATGAGTACAAAAAGTAGTTTACACACACCTGCACTCCCATTTGACCAATTAGAGGCAGCAGCTGCACGGTTGTCATGTATACTCAGCTGGCGTGTCAGTTTGGATAGAAGCGAGGATTGTTTCTGATAACGCTCTCTCCTGCGCTTTACATTTTGATCTTCTAGAAGCAGCTCCTCAATCTTAGCCGTGCTTTGACCACTAATAATGGAAGATATAAAAATGTTCAAAACATAAACCGAAGCAATTTCTCGTCTCACATATTGGTGCAAATTCAACTTGTAGAAAACAGAAAAATTCTTTATAGAACGGGTATGTCCTATGAATGTGTGCTATGATGGAAGGGTAAATGTCGACCATACAACATAACTTAACAGTCAATACTTATATAGTCAAGATTAAAAATTGAAATTGAGAGGTAACAACAATTTATATGTAGATTATTTCCCCAAAAGAGGTTAATCAAACAAGACAGAAATCAAACATTTTCAGAATCTTTTTAATAAACAATCCACATTCATCTGAAAAATTCAGGAACTGACTAATTGCAAGGAAAAAAATCTAATGTACAGAGAACGAAAACAAATGCAAATGTGTAAACAGATTTCTGAACCTGACAGAGCTATATAATTGATTCAGCATGTCTTCCTTAGCTTTTTCAACTTGGCAAAGGACAACTGCCTGCCAACCATACGACCAGTAATTGCATTAAAAATTAACATTGTCAAAACAAAAAATAATCTATATAACATCGAATATGTTAAAAACTGAAGCTTACCTTGGGTACATTAGCAGCTAAACTGTTTAAAACTGCTTCAACATAGCCACGGACTTCCTGGGACATCCATCGGAGTTCTTCCTCAGGATCAGCAGGTCTTCGAGCCATTGTATCCTGAGATACGACAAGAAAATTAAATACTGCCAGTGGATAACCACAAATTCAAAATTACCGGTTATCAATTATTTATTTTATATTAATTATCTCTTTTTTCGCAATTCCCATACTGTATTCCATACATTCACATAAGAAACTTCAGGAATGGACCTTAAAAATTAGACAGAACTTCTGCCAACAAATGAGTTAGAGCAATCGCCATCAATATATGACAACATCTTTGACATTTATATGCATAAAAATAATAAATTCCACATTTACGGAAAGTGTGACATAAAAGAATACATTAAAGTGTTTCCCATGAAGTTAATCTCTATCACTGATTAATTTATTGTGGTTTGTATTAATTGAGGTTCGTTCGGAGAAATAACTTTAATTTATACTTATATAAGCCTAACAACACCCACCATTAAAAAAAAAAAAAATTAATAATAATAATAATAATAATATGCATGACCAATGGTTTTAAGCCAGCAACTCACCAAGGAACCATCAGAGAGGCTATGCCTCATCGCTGAGCCACCCTCAGATGAAAGCCTTATTTGTCCTCCCTTTGCTTGTATAACATTACTTATCTTATTAATCCATTCAGTCTTATCAGTTGCACTCTCGGCCTTCAAAACAACAGCACTGTGTGCTGCAAGAGAGAAAGATATTGTAAATAAAACGTTTTCAGGAATTTCTAAGAAGTAAAAAATGGTTTACTATTCATAGCTTCCAAAAGAAGAACTTACCTTTCAAAACAGTTTTATACGGGACTCTACTAGTAATTTTAAATACAAGGCTGACTTTGCTAGAGTCCGGTCCATTAGACTTCTTGTCCTTAGAGCTTTTTGGTGGAGGATCACTTTCATCTGGAACCTCTTCAATGTTACATTCCTGCATAATAATTTAAATTGTATGTATATCAAAGACTGCGGTGGGTAATCATATATATTTCTAAATCATTGACATTATAAAAACCTAAGCCAGTACACATTGCAAAAATGTGAAACATCAATGACCTACAAATGAATGTTTAATTAGCAAAAAGAAAACAAAATATAATATAAGCTTTAAAGTTGAGTTCGTACACCAGTAACAATGAGAAATGTGAAGGAACAATAACAAATTTGCAGTGTAAAACATCCAAATTCAAATAGAACACCGAAGTGATTTAACAATTAGATTATATAAGCATTTTCTTAAAGAAAAGAAGTTAACTTTACATTTTATCTTCAAAACAGAATTATAGATTGCTCTGTATCTAAATAATACAATGACCTCAACTCTCACACAAACCAGATCCTTAACTCGGTAATGCTGATCACACGAGATATGAGATTAAAAGTTCAACAGCCACAGCAAAATATTTTCATAAACGAGCATACACGAGTAATGAGAATCCTCCATACCTCCAATGTAATAACACCACGAAAATGCCTGTCCTCTTGTTTTTTCGTATACCCAAGCTGTGAAGTGAAAGGTCAAAGTCAATACTAAATATAGCAAATCATATTAAAAGCATATCCACATAACAAAGATGCAACATAGGTTTAAAAATATGTTCAACAATTGGAAAGAACAGCAATTACAATTACCCATATTTTCCAAATATCTACAAATTTGATGTGCTTTTGAAAGAAAAAATTAGGTTGTAAATATTTGAGAGTTCTATTATTATTCTCAATTGGCAAGCATTAACAAGCAAAACCATATTACTTGTCAAATCTATGAAGTATATTTGGGGTATATTCGGATTATCCTACGATGTCAATCCATATAGATAGGAGTTAGTTCTTCGCATTAATCTCATCTTATACACAGATCTGTATCCTTATTAAACCCCGATAGTTACCAACCTTTCCTGTCTTTCCATTAAGCACAAACCATCGCCGGCTCCAACCATTAGTTTTTGCACTTTTCTTCAACAAAAATCCTGCAAGTAGTAAGGAACATATTTACATCATTAATAATTGAGATATATACTCTGGCTAATTCTAACTTCCAAACATTATTACAATACTGCAATGGAAACTAGGAAATGCTGTCAAATACAAGGCAAGCGACAACTAAAAGGTTTGCAATATTGGTTCAGCAAACCCATAAACATCAACCCCCAGAGCTAAGATCCTACAAAGAATGTGTCCCGCTATTCAAATAAAACACTAAAATCCCTACAGCAGACTGCCTGGGAATCCCCTACGAATAGGGTTTTCAACGAACTTCATAACAGTAACAAACGCAGAAAGGGAGGGGGGAAAAAATCAAACAAGGAAACAACGATATTAATTGGAACAACTCTGAACCATTCAAAAATGCTCAAAACATATGCTGATGCCTGATCAATTTGTGAACTCATACAGTTAAAAAGGTTACTTCGAGAGCAGACTGGGCAAATAAAACTGACTGCCACATTATGTAGAAAAGTTCTCTTGGATATTTCTACTGAATTTCTCAATTCCAAAGACCAGTTTGTATATATCGTTAAAATATATAATTGCCCCTTAAAATGAATTCATTTGTAACAAACTTGGTGAAATGATTTCTATGCTCCATCTTGAGAAAGAGTGTAGAAAGTACATTCTACATGTGTGTGTGATCACTCTTGCTGAGTTTTTCTCTCAAGTAAATCTTGTTTAATTTAATACAGTATTTTATAATGCACTTATCACAAGTTGAAGAATTGCAATCAAAAGGTTTGTACATCGTGAATTATTGCATTTTTAGATTTAATTTTTTAATGCAAAGAAAGCATTTAAGTATAAACTTTTCAGAAAGTAAAATAAGTTAATCTGAACAATAACTTAACCATTCAGATGCATGATTGAGAAAACATGATTTCTATTGAAAAGTTATATCTTCAATCAAGTTACGCCATTCTAAATTCTAAAATGTAGCATATCAGTGAAACCATAAAATATCTTTTGAACCAAAACATGAAATAGTCACATAGATAACGAAATAAAATTCATCACTTCCACAAAACTACTACCCAAACTAAAAAGCTATTCACATTCACAAATGAGACAATTATTTTCCTTATATTTCAGGGAGACAACAATAACTAAAGCCTTCCCCGCCAGATAGGTTATGCTACATGGATCAAAAGACGCTATTACATCCTTCATAAATCAATTCTAGCATGTCATTATATAAAATTTTAGAAAGATTTCCATCACAAAAAACAACTATATAGAGCACTAAATTAGAATGCATGAAACATCGACTAATAAGTTGTGCTAGCATACTGCACAGGACAAACCTGCTGTAATTTCTCCTTCAGGACCAGCAGACTTTAAACCAGAGCCTTCTTGCCCTTCTTTCTCTGCCTGACCTGACTTGTCCTTTTCCTTATCCTTATCCTTATCATCCTTTAGTGATTTCATGCTTCCACCAGTTTGGGGACTTGTGGCCTAAAATCAGTTAACAAATAACTAAAAAGAAGATACAAGCGAAAAAAATTAAACAAATAGTAGACATTATACAAACAAACATAATATATTTCATCGACTGAATTGTTCTGTTACAGGAAGACAACACCTACCCGGTTAAGTATAGATTGCTCTGCATCATGTCCTTTTTTCGTAGATCGACCCTTCAACTCATCTTCCCGGCGTTGCCTTTCCATCCTAAAGTAAATAATATTGTCATCAGATCAAATTACAGCCTCACAAATATACAACTGGGTGACACCTAGAAAGTTGTTTGTATAAGCATGGACTCAAAAATTGATGGCTAATTAGTAAAAGTGTGCTAATCTGGTCCTTTTAACTACACACAACCAAGCAACACATAATACTATATCTTAGAAATTAGTAAAAGATTTTCTGCAAGGGAGTTTTAATTTTGCAAAACAATCTTCAAATTGGCAAATTTATCAGAAAAGCTCAGCTCCAAATATAGCTTGGTTATTATATAGTAATGCATCAAAAAATGAAGAGGCCAGTTGACTATAAACATGAAGTGTAGATTCAAGGATTGAGTGTGCAACAAACTTTAATGTACTTGTGGGGACCAGTGATTGTACGCTTTAAGAAGTGATGTATGCTTTTAAGAAGTGTTCAGCACTTCCCAATACCCACTGCAGTTATTAACTTCTGAGCTGACTTTTAGCTCAACTTACTTAGCTTGATATGGTTTTTTCTGTCTGGTACATGTTTTGCCATGAATAGCCAACGATTTTGCATGAACCGGTTTGTCAAAGTATCGTGGATTGGTACTCTTAAACCAGTTGGCAATTCCCTAGGGACTGTAGCGAATTATTATGTTGCTAACATTTTGTTATGAGGGAAGTGGTCATGGGGGTTGGTATGCCATTAACATTTTGTTAGCTGGGGTGAACTTATTTTGGATTGCGTCACAGAGGACTCTTCACCTGAGGAGTCATGGCTCTGGACCCTTGTAGTGGTCTCTTCTGATTAAAGCAATATTGCATTCTATTATTTAGGTGCCCTTTTGGCTTATTGCTTTGATTCAGTAATGGAGCCCTACCCTAACAGAAATAAAGGGAATATTCATGTTATAAAATATGAAAAA
>Ga0228710_1000038_pt1 | contig 91296 bp, 30 predicted proteins | sample MedpolnodulmetaG_FD_177995 | JGI IMG/M metagenome (GOLD analysis project Ga0228710, IMG submission 177995) | Root nodule microbial communities from Medicago polymorpha collected in Santa Monica, California, United States - pink nodules | ecosystem: Host-associated > Plants > Roots > Nodule...
TATTATTATTATTATTATTATTATTATTATTATTATTATTTTAATTCAACTTATTATTGCTTGTTGTTCCTTTTTTTTCCAATGTTAATTTACCGATTCATGTCTTGTTGTGCAAAATATATGAGCCAGTTTGAGATGAAATAAGCAGCTTAGACGTGTGTTTGTCATTCGTCGGTCTCTGAAATCGTAAAACCAAGTAGTTTCTTTTATTTAATTAAGTTTAAGGGTAAAACGGTAAAATAATTTTAAAATCCCTCTCCCTCCCCCTCCCCTAGCGAACCAAACACGTTTTTAATTAAAATATATCCCCTCCCCTCCGTTAAAATCCCTCCACACCCCTCCCCTCCTAATTCTCGAACCAAACGGACCCTAAGTGTTTGTACTCTATTGATAGTAAGCATGGCGAGAAATTACAAAATGTTCTTAGAGGGATTTTGTGCACTTTTATATATACCTTTGTCTTTTTAATTTGCATTATATTGTAGTTACAAATATTATATTTGTTTTAAAATGAATGTCGTCTTCAGTTTTCAATTCATTGTTAATTATTATTTTTAGTTGTAGCCTTTAAAATGAATGTCGTCTTCAATTTATAAATATTATATTCTACTTTATATTTATATTTATGATATTGAAAAACACATCAATATATACTAATGACAATTTGGTAAAATTATTATTCACTTTCTTTTATTTATTGTATTTTTGATGTGTGTAAAAATCTTAAACGGTGTTCATTTTTGAAAATGTTGCGGAATAAGCATAGGAGAGACCTTGAGCATGGCAGGATGGGTGGCCGTCCAGGGCACCTTTTTTAGGATCACCAAAATTATTATTTTTATTTCGTAATTAGTATTGTATACATATATTTCTTTTTAACTCGAGTTGATTAATTATATTTAAAATATATTTTTAAAGAACCTTCATCATGAATTAATCTTTTACAACAAAAATGCAAGAAAAAATACATTCAAATAATTAAAATTATACAGTTTTATTGATTCGTTCATGCTAAAAAAAAAATTAGGACATACCTTGACTTAACAAGAGTCATTTGACTGTCCTTGCTCATAAGTTTCCTTTCCAATCAGCTAGCTTGTTATTGATCTGATCAAGGATAAAATAAAATCTAGGTCAAATACCATATGAGTCTTTAAGTTAGATGTTTATAACAAATTAATAGTCCGCTTTTTTGTTATAAACATCAAAAGTGTGCTGGAATTCCATGATGCCTCTAAGCCTCTAAATGAGTCACCCTTGCTCTTGAAACATTCTTAGATTTCAAGAACTTGAACCTTTGGATATTAATTTTCATTCCAGAACCCAAGCATAAAAAATTTAAAACCTCTTTGATAAGTTTAGTTTGAGAAGAGGTTGCCTTTGTAAACAAAGGCAATCTTGTTAAAAACACGTCTTGTGGATCATGAGAGGATAAATTTTTACATCAAGCTCAGAGCAATCATTTCAGCACATTCCAACCCAATATGACCCACGTCTCAACATGTTCTGTGTTGAAATTAAATGATATATCTTCTACCATGTGTGTGTATACATAACATTAATTAAAGGGCACACTGGAATTAAAAAAATGTCTTCAAATGTGTGTCAATTTATTGGAAGTTAAAAGTTTTTTGTTTAAAAATATCTACGTTTGATTCCTTAGCATGTGTATTTAGAATGCTTGTTAGTACATATATATCATTGGAAAGCAAATTGACCATTTGCAAATTGATTAAATATTTCAAATCAGAACAGCTTATGAACAAATCTACTCAAAGAAATCCTTGCTCTTCTTCACAACCAAGATTGGACTAGTTCCATTTGTTTTTCATCTGGAGAGACGAATAAATGTGTCCATACAATTGGTCAATGTGGTTAATCTACTCCTTTTACTAATTCAATTGTTGATTATGTTTCCCTACATACATTCCCTTGTAGTGAGTGATTCTGAATGTTCTAATTCTCAGCTTTTAAGTTAATGTAGTTCAGCCTCATTTATCAAAAATAAAAAATAGGTCAAAAGGAAAAATTTCAAATTACTCATTTCCCCAATTATCGACAGAATTACCCCCCTCACAATACTTTATAATTTTCTCCTAAAAATATAAGGTGTGTTTGTTTTAACTTTAAAAAAATAGATTTTGTGTTAAACGAAATCTAAAAGTTTTTTCCTTCAGATTTTTTTATAAAAGAAAAAAAAACAACGATATTTTTGTTTGTTTACTTTTTTTTATCAATAAAAAATTAACAAAAAAGAATGAAAAAATTTCATAGTGAGGAGTCGAAGATATTTTTGTTTGTTTACTACCTATAAAAATCACTTCTTTTTTTTAAAAAGAATAATAATAATAATATTAATTGCTTCATACTTTATCTCCTTGTTTTTGAAAAAGAAAATAGAATTTTGAAAAAGCGAACCCTAATAGCTTTTTAATTTAGAGTCGAAAATGTTTTTTTTTAAAGAGAAATTCTTACGTGAACTCTTACCCAACACATCATTCTTACACCCAACCAATTAAAATCTAACACCTCATTAAAATAATAAAAAGAATTAATATCAGAATTTTTTTCTCATTATTTTTAATATTTCTCTCTCCTTTTTTCACTTTCTTTAACGGACAAAAACTACCCACCACCATTTATGTTTCCATTTTCTTAATTAAAATCAAACTTTTTTTAAAGTTAATAACATGTGTCATTTTTTTATTGGTTGGGTGTAAGAATGATGTGTTGAGTGAGAGTTCATGCAAGAATATCTCTTTTTTAAATTCCTAAACAAACACTTTTGAAAATAATTTTTTTTTCTAAAAAAAAAACTAAAATAAAAGCCTCCATAAACCAACAATAGATTGGTCCAAATGGTAAATGGCTTGGACTCCTTAAGCATGTGGTGAGGGGTTCAATTCCTGACTCATGCCTACGAAAGAATTCTGGTTGGGAGGCGAGAACTCACCTTTTATGCCTCATAGATTCCTTGACGGAGATTAGTTACGGTTAAGCAGTGATGGAAACTTCGTATCAATATCTTAGCATAAAAAAAAAAGAAGCCCCGCAATGCCCCATGCCAATCGTTAACTAGCTTTTTTTTTTCTTTTTAATTTTCTCTTAGAAGTTGTAATGAGGCGTGAGATTTCTAGGAGAAAATTATAAAATATTTGGAGGGTGTTTTTAAAATTTTATTAAAGAAAGGATTATAAAAGTTCATGAATGACAATTAATTATTGTTTAACATATTTTATATGTTTGTAAGCAATTGATAGCGTCTAAAGAGCAATCTTCTAAAGTAACTAATAAGTTTGACCCATACAAAGTTTAGGCCGATTACACAAAACCTTGTTCCACAGTTGCATCGAAAGAAGAAGAAAAAATTGTACTGGATTACTATTCACACCCAAGAGGCCAAGACCCTTTATTGACCAAATATTAAATTTCTTTTCACCCAAACAACCGTTCTGAAGAATGCATCTAAAAAAAGCCATCAAATTTATAAGGTTTGAATATGGACTCGAAGTTTGTTAAGGACTATTAGACAATGAATGACGGTGTAATCAAAATTATTCTCCGTGACCATAATAATATGTTGAAGTGTAATACACGATAAACCCAAAATTTGAGGTAATGAATTGTAGCCATAAAGATTTAACTATACAAAACCGTAATTCATACTACTGAATCAGAAAGATTTAACTCTACAAAATTCATATGCAGTAAAGCTTTTTTTGCCAATTTTAATTAGATATTACTCTTCAACTATACAAAATTTTAAATGTCAAAAAGATTTAACTATAGACCAGCTGGAAAAGGTCTCTCTACCAGTATTATTATAACAAAACATAGATTACTATTTCAATTGTCGGTACTTGAAATTGAACTCATTAAATCTGGTATAAAATACAACCTGTCACTATACCCTATATGATATATATAGTTCAGCGTTCAAGTGTTAGCTCAGAAGAAACAAAAATTACTAGCTATAAATAAGGCAGTGATAACACCAAATCTGTATCTAAATTGTAAGTGATGACAGTTTCCAGATGAAGATTGACTATGTGATGTGATAGAGGACCACATTTCCAATTGTATAAAAACTTAATAATAAAATATATTTTTTTTTCTGAGAGGACTTTATAATAAATGTTAACAGTATATAAAATAAATACAACTTTGCAACTTGCACAATGCACATATCAAATCTTCCATATGCCATGTGCAATGTGGAAACTTTCTACTTTCAATTGTAAGGCTTGTTGAATTGAATCCATTCGTGCCCACATTAGCTGTCACCCTCAATTAGAGGAGCACAATAGCTTCTTTTTTCAGTAAGTGAAAATAACAGAAAATGGATGTTTGTGAAAACATGTCACATAGTCTGACTCATCTGACCCTACCATTTGGCTTCAAGTTGGTAACATTCTAAACTATTTAGTGCACACATAATAGAATTAGGCATGTTTTGATAAACAACTTTTTTTGAAGAAGCTAAATTAGCCCACTTAAATTGACACTTGAGAAGAATCGAACCTGAGACTTTGAGGAGGAGCACACTTCCAGATCACAAGCCAATACCACCAGGGCAACCCAAGTGGGTTTGTTTTGATAAACAACTTAATTAAGCAGTTATAATGTAATTCCATAAACTCTCACAAACAGTGGGTTTATATATAATCTAGTTTCATAATAAAAGATAAAATTAAGTCAAAAGTTATTTCCATAAACTCTCACAAACAGTCTCACGAGTGCTTATGCGAATAGATAAGATTAAACTAGTCAATTCAAATAGACCCTTATAATTATAATATTAACCTATTTAAACAATGAAATATGGTAATCTCATCCAAACATAGTAGTGTTTGTATATCAACTTACAATGATGCAAAAAATTAAATACTTTACTCTTAGTGTGGGAATATGAAGACATGATATTAATGAAATCTGAAATCACATTGCCTATAAATTATAATTTATTGATATATTGAAATTTGCAATTCTCTGATACAATAAACCAAGAAATTTTCCTGTACAATAAGAAAATTCCCTTTTCCCAACAAAATAAGTGGAGAGCCACAAAATTCCTTCATATTTACATTTCAAAATATAATAACTCGAAATAGTACGAGCAATAAGAGCTTGCCGCCAAAAAAATTCCCAGCCCTTGTAAAAAAGAACTTTGATTCCAAGCATATAACAAATAAAATTATAATATATTATACCTACTTGATTGCATACGAACGAGTACACACCGAATCAAGAGCCTCGGTGAACAACGAAGAAAAACTTGTCAACGCCTGAAAGACTCCAGGCAAACCTGTCTGTAGATTGTTGAGTGTCATTGCTCTTGTTACCTCTACAGCTTTTGAATGCTTCGTCATTTCATCTTCAACACGTCTTTGGCAGGTAGCTAGTTCCATCTTTTTCTCAGCAAGTGGATCACGCGCATCCAACCCTTGTCCGTTATCAGGTCCAGTGTCAGGAATGCCAATCCCTACCATAGAATACGAGCTGTAAAACTTTCTTTCTAAATTCCGTACGGACGAAGCCTTTCTCTCGAGTTCCTTGGAAGCATTTTCGGTTCGCTTCTTTATCTTGAGCTCTTCAGCTTGCTTGGAAGATATGACATGGACAACGTTGATAAAGCTCTTGATGGCTTCTGATGCAACTGTGTCGGGAACGCGGTCAAGTGCAAGCTTCCAGTCATCAAAAAACATGTACGCGTCAGAGTGTTCCATCCTGTTGTTATTGTTATCATTATCGACTGGAATAAGGCTAAGCTTAAACCAGCCGTGTAAGGAGAGAATGAAGTCCCGTTGAAATTTGATGAGGCGACAAAAACTGGAGTGCCAAGCCGAGACAGCCGATTCAAGGTCACGAGTTGCCTGCCTGTGCAGTTCAGAAGTTGACTCACCTCCTGATCTATTCACAAGGCCACGGACTTGCTGCACTATGTTGCTTTGGACTTCATGGTACTGATGCATTGATCTCCACATGTACATCATTCTACATTAATCATATTACAAATACACAAACATAAGAAGAGAATCCATGAGATAAATAAAAATTACATTACAAGCATGTAAAATTTAATTTGTAAACATTAAAATATTTAAAAATTAAAGTATAGTAAACTTTCCAAGTAAAATAAAAATATCAAGCAGCAGATCAAAAACACATACTAGTTTGGATTTTGTGGAATTTTACATGCAAGATCTATGTATATTTCAACAGTGCATTACCAGATCATGTTTTTATAAAAAGCTAATGAATGATATATTCTAACTGATCATAACTTTATAAAAGTAAATTATAAATACATTACATAACCAATAGCAAGCAAAAGACTCCATCATTAACAAATGAATAACAGTAACAGAAATAATTGATCTATTTTATTAAATTTATAACAACCAGGCAAATAGTTAACAAACATCTAATGAGTGTTTTGTACCGCAGTTACTTAGTTTAACATACTACCTAACCTAACCCATGAATAAATTATTTTTGTTGAAATAGAGCCAAAGGAGACAAAATAACATTTTGACAGGTGCAGTGGTGGCCCAGGATTTGAATATAAAAGGAAATAACAGTTGGACAGTTTGGTACCTAGAGGCACATGCCATTACACTGCTTATGAGGCAGGTAAGCCATAATATTTTCAACTACCACCCAAAATATTCTTTAACACTATATAAGTGAGGGAAAACAAGACTTTGAACAAATTACCAACCTTTGTAACATATTAAATTTAAGTCCTCACTCTTGAGAGTGAAAATTTCTCCTAATCTACTCTCCTTTTAAATGTGCCACACTTCTTCAATAGCAAGGATTTCTTAGTTATTAACGTCAATTCTTGGTAACTATTTATATGATTAGGTTTTAAAAATACCGTGCAATGCACATGATACTAGATAGTTTTCAGTTAACGGTATTTCAAATGCATTGTTACTAGTTATTTACATCTCAAAATCATCGCATTCCACCATCTTTGACACAAATTCAACCATAAATATCCTAGAAGCAAGCAACAGTATGATCCTAAATAAGGGCAACATAACTAGTGAAGTCTCAAAATCAGTTAGTTCATAAAAGGAGACAACAAGATCAAATAGACAGGATTTCTCTCAGTCCAATATTATTGAAAATTTTGGGGCCCCCCATGAATCAATTAAAGTTCATTCATTTAAAGTAGTAGAGGCAACTGTTTAGTGGGCTCCCATATGCCTGAATTGTTTTCAAACTAGAAGAATATTGATCACCACAGTTCCTTATAATAATGATTAAATGGTTTAGGCCCTGTTTGGATAAACAACTTAATCAAGCACTTATTGCATAAGCGCTTATCATCTAAGTGCTTATGTATAAGCTATTTGTATAACAAAAGATAAAATAAAGTTAAACTGGTTTGATATAAGTTATCCTATGCCATTAGTTGTTTCCATAAGCTCTCCCAAACAGTCTTAAAAGTGTTTATGCAAGTAGAAAAGCTCAAATAAGTCAATCCAAAAATGTCTTTAATTCTATTATACAGGAACTTAATTATTTACCAGTCCCCAAAATAAAACAATGCAGTAAAGTAATTGCACAAGAGACATACGTACCCATGACAGAGCTCAACAAGCTGAGGAACAAGATCAGAGTCTCTAAGACCAATAATAGCGGTCGAGGTGGTAGACACAGCTTGTGATGTAACAACAATTAGCGACTGCAACCTATTTATGGCAGACTTGGTTTTGAATATCTTTGCTTCATCGTCTCCTTTGTATTCCTGACTCTGCAGGGCTGATAATTTCTTTTCATGTTCAATCTTCACACCTTCTCTAGACTACATTCAAGAACAATTTGTAAAATGTGTTAGCATGCATACCTCGTTCGCAAATCATATGGTTTTAGGCGTTTAGCTAAAATAAAAGCAACACTTCAAACAGAACCATATGATTTCAGTTTGGTATAAAGGAAGCTAAGTTGGACATATCATTTATGTGACTTCAAGCATTTGTAATCATTATCCTAGGCAATAGTTTTTCCTTTTAGTTTGATATGTCGGAAAGCAACCTGCTTTTTTTGGTAACTATAACCATCTATACAAGAGAAATAATTTGCACTTCATCAACAACCAATTATAAGACCCCATTTATATTGAATATCAATCACATGTTGGACAACATTTGAAGAAATTTGATAAGTCCTAATCAGTTAATTGCTTTGCCTTGTTTGTTCCTCCCTTCTTAATTGCTATTTTCCCTTCCAGTCAAAAAAAGCCAGTTTGTCTCATTCGAGATATGGCAAGAAGGGTGACGGTATTGTATTCAATCATTTCACATACAATGAATTATCAATATTCAAGAACACATAACTAATACTAACACGGCAAGATGTTGTGATTTATACTAATGCCATCATTGTTTTAACTAATCATTTATCTTCACTCATGAATCATGGTCACTCAAATCATTATTTGACATAAGGATAAATACAATTTTATCATGCTTTGCATAACCTAATACATGTTCAATAATGGCGTGAATGCTTATACTAAACTGTGCCTAGCTAAAAACTACTGCGAGATTTATATGAGCAGAATAAGGACATTGGTTATAATTTGCTTCAAATTAAATTTATGATTATTTGTTTCAGTCTGATCCTAGTCTATTGCTATTTCCATCAAAGTGAATAAGAAAATAGTAAAGTCAAATGAACTTACACTTTTCTATAAATTGATAATATTTAGTAACTTTGTCAATACTCATGTATAATCTTCAACAACAATTACTATTTCTCAAGGGAAGGAATTTGAGTGTAGGTATACAAGACAAGTAGGTGGATCTAACAATAATGAAATGATGAAACCGAGTAGATGTGAAAAGACATTATTAAGTTATACATATCTAGCATTATTATAAAATAAATCCAAAAAAAAAAAAGGTTGGCCGGTTGGTCCCAACCCAACATTAGGGGCTATTTTGGTCAATACACAAGGCAAGAAAAAAGGGTAAGGAGGAAGAGGAGGTCATTTTCACACTAAATAAACAGTCAAATACTGCGGTGACCTTACGCTACCAAAGTCCAACATCAGTACACTGCATAGCTTCACTCATTTCATTTTCATTGTCTCAAAAAATTATAATATAAGTTAATTTTCTAAAGATGGAAGAACACAAATATTCTTCAAAACAACAAAGAAAAGACTTAGATATTAAGCAATAAAAACATTACCTTAACTTCTTCGTAGAGCTTCTTCTCCCAAGCCAAAAGTCGTTCTAAACTGGAGCAAAGACTCTTTAGACCGCCCGGTTCATCTAATGAAGCGGCATCGAGCCGGTACTTAACTGCCAAGGGCGGTTTTGAGGTCCAAGTTGAGCTCAGGCTGCTCAATAAGCTATTTGAGTGATACACAGTTTCTGCAAACAAAATCAAATGGTCAGATTCAACTCTATCCAAACCTACCCATAATCCCCAAAGCATTGTTTGGTCGTTAAAAACAACAAAAGCAGTTATTTTTATCTGACCCAGTAACAACTTAAACACAAAATGTCTGAAAAAATTAGAGTTCAAATCAAACATAAATACTAAAAACATAAATCAAAATTTGCATAGAATTTCTTAAGAATCAAATCAAACACCAGTGAATTGTAATGAAAGAAACATGAATAAAATTAAGAGAATGAACAAAGTTGAAGATTAGTACTCACTCCTCAATTGCCTAAAACTTCGATCAAGCTGAGCTTTACTAATCTCAAGCATGTCAGAAACCTGATCTCCAGCAACAGCAGCTTTATCAAAATTCTCCTTAATTGAATCCACAATCTCCTTCAAATCTCTATGCCTCACCACCATTTTCATTTCCATCACCCCTTCACCCGTAGATGACGACGCCAAATCCTCCGATTTCCCCACCGCTGCCACATATCCTTTCGCAGCAGACGATGACCCGAAATTCGACCTAGTCCCAATCTCAGACCTTGACTCAACATCACCATCAACCCCATCATCATCTTCTTCTTCTTCCTCTTCATCATCCTCAGAAGATGTTGTTGTACTGTAATGATCCCCCCATTCACTACACTCAACTTCCTCTCTCTCAGTCTCAGTTTGTTCCTCCAAATGATGATTACCATGACCATGATTATGATTATGATTCTTCTCAACCATGGCTAATTTTTCATTGAAATAATCATATTCTGATCTCTCAGAATCAAATCCTTCAACTTCATGTGATGTTGGATTAACATAACGTTGTTGCTGATGCTGTTGATGTTGTTGATGTGGATATGCTTCTGTCTTTGTTTGAGGTTGTTTTTGTTGCTGTTGAGGTTGTTGTCGGGAATATGAAACGTCACTATTTCTTGACTTAAAAGAGAACTGTGAAGTAGAATCTTCATTTTCACGTTCTCTGTCAAAGTAATCAGAACCAGGTGGCGGTGGTGGTGGAGGGTAGAAATTTTCCCAGTTCCAAACTGAAGAAGTTTGAGAAGGTGTTGAAGAGTATGTAGAATGTGCTGTAGGAAAGAAATTCGAAGCAAAGTTATCGCTTCTAGGAGTAGAACAAGGACTTGAATCAGAGAGAATGTGAGGGAGTTTTGGTGGCGGTGGTTTACGGCGGCGTTGTTGGTGGTGAGGTTGGTGGTTTGTGGAAGGAGTACTTGATGCAGAGAGTATGTGAGGGAGTTTTGAAGAGGCTATAGTGGGTGACGCCGGTAGAGGAGGACGGTGGAAGGAAACCGGTGGTGGTTGAGGTTGGGGTGGTGGTGGGTGGTGAAAGGTGGTAGTAGTGGTTGTTGGGGTGGTGGTGGTTTTATGGTTGATGAAAACAGCGGGAGTGTTATCAGAAACGGAGAGAGGTTCACCGGAGGCGAAAGTGGAGAGGGCGGTGCCGGTGAGACGGAGGGAACGGCAGTAGTCGGAGTGAGCAGCGGCGAGGTGGTGACGAGCGTAGACAGCTTCTTTCATAAGACGGCGACGGTCTTTGCACCGTCGTACTGTGTCTTCGTTTTCTAGCTTGGATGCTGCGCAACCCATTGGAAGTAATGTAAACGGTGGCACGTGGGTGTTTACGTTACCGCGCGTGGGATTTGTGTGTTTTTTTAAGGAGGGAGTGAAAGAAGGTACATGGTACTGGTGTTTTTGTGTTTTTGAGTTTGAGTTTGAGTGTGTTGGTTTTGTGCGTTTTACTATCTACCAAGTGCCAATGTCCTAGTTGCTTTCTTCTACTATTTCTTTTCTTTGTATTTAGTGGATTTCTTTTATTTGTTTATTGTCATAAATAAAACAAAGTCATGATGGTTTATGAATGGAGAATTAATGTTCTTTCAATGGTGTAATCATTTTCTGTTTTTATTTTATTTCAAGTTTCAAACCTCCTATGAGAAAAGTACCGGAGGTTCTACTTGGGCATACAAGGACATTAAAAAATTTAGGGTAAGTTTATCGTCTATTTATGTGCTACCAAAGGTAAGGGATTAATCTTTGTAGTTATAATGAAGATATTTGGTTTACATCAAAAACAAATTAAAATTTTTTTAAAATACGTTATTCGTTATGCATTGCCATTGTAAAATATTTACACATGTGTCTATCATAATCAAATTCACATAGATATTTGTTGAGAAATTTTAAAAACAAGTTTATAAGTGTGACATTTTAAAGTGATCTGATTAGTGTATCTGTTAGAAGAAATACACAGTGCATGCAAGTTAAATCATCTAAGAAATAAAATATTATAGCTTTCTAGATAAAAAGAAATAAAAAAAATATTAACTTCTGCTCTTATGATAGTATACGTTACGAATTTCATTAATGATAATTATGTATTGGAAACTGTGTTAATTTATTGTTCAAAATGTTGAATATTAAATTCTTTTTCAATAAATTCTTACGATTAGTAGAATGCTTAACATATAACCCTAATGATAAAAGTTAACATGACCCAAAGAAATATTATTAGAGCTTCATACAAAGATTATTGCCGCCAATTTTAAATTTTTTTTAATGTAGAATGTTACCGCCAATTTGATGTTTTCCTTTTTATGCTTTTTTTAGGGATTTTTATGTTTTTTTGTTATTACCTACTAGGGCCACGCGGTCAAATTCATATTTATTTTTACCAAGTTTTAATCTAAACAAAAATGGAGATTAGTTGATCTCTCAAAAATAAATAAGGACGAGAAGTGTAAGTATTTACTAGTTAAAATAGTATGCATTTTCTTTGAATTTTTTATTTTCATTTTTTCTCATTATTACTAGAGTTTTTAAATATTTTGAGATGTATAAGAAAAAGATTTAAATTTATTTAATGTCACATTTTTGAATTATAGTTTCAAAACTACAGTAATAGAATAAATCGAAGAATAGAAAATGGAAAATATTCTAATTCACCTTGTACATGATTATCTCTTTCGAAAAGAAAAGAAAAAAGAATAAAAAAAATATTAAGTGGTATAAAATCGCTTTTAGCAATATATATTTGTAATCAACTTAGTTGATAAATATGTAATATAAGAAGTGTTAGATTTAGATAGCGAAGATCATTTGATTCAAAGAAGGGGACTAAAATACTAAACTCTATCATGTTGCGGCCGCAGAAGATAAATTATATTAAATGGTTGACTAATGAAGTTAAAACTTTTATCACCAGTCAAGGAGGGCTAGTATCCGCAGTAAAAAGTTATTTCTCCACTCTGTGTCACACAAGTGCATAACATGTATGAATTGGTTCGTCTGTTATTTATCAATGCATCATTAAGTTGAATAATATCACTCTCACATAGTAGTTTCAATTTCAAGAGGTTACACATGTCATCCAATAAATGCATCCCAATTAATCACTTAAGTCTAATAGTTTCAACCCAACTTTTTATAAGAATTTCTAGGATACATGCGTGCAAGGGCATGGTTGGATAATGGGATCCTGCCACCAAACTTTAATGACACAAATATTGTCTTGTTGCTAAAAGAGGATAACCAAAGTTTGATGAAGGACTATAGATCATTTTCGTTGTGTAATGTCATGTACAAAATATTTTCTAAAGTTGTGGCAAACAGGTTAAAGAGTGTCCTCCACAGATGTGTATTAAGTAATAAGTCAACTCTTGTCAAAGGTCGGCCAATAGTTGATAATGATCTTATGGCTTTTGAGGTTATTCTTCAAATTAAAAAAAAAAAGAAAAGGCCAAGTTGGGTGATGTTGCTCGTAAGATTGATTTCAACATAACTTATGACTAGTTAACTAGGGTGTGTTCGTGGTGTCATGAGTGATATGGGTTTTAGTGACAAATGGATTAAGTGGCACATGATATGTGTAGAGTCGATTGTGTATTCTGTTCAAGTGAATTATGATATGAAAACAGTGGTATGTTCATGGTAATCTGAAAATAGAGGTTTGAGACAGGACGATCCCTTTTCACCTTATTCCTTTCTTCTATGTATGGAGGGCATATCAGCGTTGATTAAATGATCTGTAATGGCTAACCAATATCTTCCCCTCCCTAAGGATTTTGAAAGTAAAGACAATAAACTTGAGTTTTTCCCATGATATGTGGTTGAGTAACAAGGGCAGAACATAGTGTGTCACCCTATGGACGTCCCAAATTTGGTGAAACAGTAGGCTTCGAGTGAACCTCACCACTGCAGTGTACATAGAACTAAGTAAGTCAAACATCATGTAGTGGTAGGTTACACTCCTAGTGAACATTGTCATTTGTAACCCACATCAAACTCCACTCGCTTTCCTCCGCATCACATTACTCAATCTTCAAGGTTATCCATATGGATCTCCCTGATGTCTATGGTAAATGCATCAAAATATTGTCTACTATCTTCTTGCTCTAATATCTCCTTCACAAAATCTAAAACAAGACAAATATATTAGTGTAAAGAAAACAAAGGGGCTAAAATTGCAATTACATCATAAAATAGGTTAGGAATATTTAAAATGTATAAATAATATACCATACACATGCAAGTACATAAAGTCAATCATCTTCGCTATGATGGTTCTCAAGTCAATCATAACTTGTCCAATGTTGCTCTCAATGCATGTAAGACATGGCCAACTTATATATGATGCCACAAATGTTCCTATTATACTTCACAAACGTCAATTGATTTCCCGTGAAGTTTAGATGTTATAAGTTAATTAAGTTTGAATTTACCTAGGAAAACCTATTATAGTATTTCATCCGATTCTTAATATAAAAAGTAATTTATTTTCTACGTGAATAATTAATATATTTGATTTATATTATATACTAATGCAAAACCATCTCTGAATTCCAACTTTGCTATAATAATGTCAATAATGATATCCTCACATGGATATATGACAAAAAATCAGCCTTGGTCTTACATATGAATCCCACTGCTCACTTTCATGGAATCATGGAAACTCGACCCTCAATTTCTCATAAACAACATATAATCCCAAGTCATAAACCAATCATATCCATTAGTCGATTGTAATACTCACAAGCTCATATCATATTTTAATGCACACCTTATAAAAAGTTAGATAAAGTAATAAATGAATTTGATCCTTAAATGTTTGAGCTTGATGTCACGGTAGTTCTTAGATATATTGAAAATTCAAAAAAAAAACATTTATATTTGTGTTGCTTTTGTTAGTAATTTTATCGCTAAATAGACCAGCAGAAGATACATTTGAGAATATGTTAACAAACGAAAGATACATTTGATGATCAAGTTGACTAGCAAAAGAGACATTTAAATATGTTTTTATAGTTTTAAACTTGCCGAGACTATAGTGACAATGCCACACACATTCAAGGTTCATAATGACGATAATCGGTTAGATAATATTATATTATCATATCATATGTTTAGGGAGGAAAAATAATAATATATTATGATATAATTATGTAATAGATTATTATTTTATTAAATTTTAGTTTTTTCTTTTTACTTTTTCAATGTTTCCAAATTACACTTATAGTATTTTTTTTGTTAAGTAGCTTAATAGTTAGAAATTCACCTTTTAAGGTGAATAAATGGGATGTTTGGAATTCAAACCTCATCCTCTACATATATTACGCAATGTCCTATCAATTGAACTAAACCCACGAAGTTAATTTTTAATTTTATAAATCATATAAAATGACAAAGTTGGCCTCGTGACAAATTACACAAATAATTTTAACATAATGGTTGTATCTGTCATTTTAAATTTTGTTAGATTTTATATTATTATTTTTTAAGTTTAAAAATTAGATAAACTGTCAAAAGTACCCTTGTAACAAAATTGTGTCTAATTTTGATAAGTAAATTGAATTTCCTACCAAATTAAACTAACAACCTAGCTAACAACATTTTCAAAGTGATAAAACTTTGAGACTATTGAATGCCCGTCCCATGCCTTCTGTCAGAGGAATTCAGAGATGGCTTTGCATTGCATTGCATGAGAAAGTCAACTATATATACATAAAATATTTTCATCAAATCTTGCCAATAATCTTGTTTAGATTATAGTATAGTTAACAGGCACAACCCATACATAAATTGCTTTTTTTATTTCAAATGGCCATATTATGAAAAGATTAGGCATGATCCGTAGTTGAGATTAAGATTATAAATTCATATGAGCTAGAGAGTAGACACTGAGATTAATCTTTGTTGGATAAATAGGAAAATATTCTATGCATAATTTTTTCTTTTTAAAAAGTCAAAGTAATCCGTCAAAACTGACATCAGAGATAATCAAACACGAGACTTTGAGAACACCGTACTCTAAAGTTTAAAACTGACATCACCATATCAATTCAAGTAGGTTATTATTCTATACATGAAAGTTAAATTAATTTTCTATAAACTTAAAAATATTGATTATTTGATTTAGTTTTGCATGTTAATTTGCTAAATCTTAACGGTAAACCTTTCCTCTCAAGAAAACGTTATAAGTAAACTAGATTTTAAAAAAGTATAAAGGGTAAATACATTAAAGATTATTATGCAAGTGTGTGTAAAACAATTTTACTCTAGCCTTCAAAAATCCATTATTTTACCACGTTCTCCCACTTTTGAAAGAATGGTTAGAAAGTAGTAGTATGATGTATAATTTTTTTTTTGAATCGGCAAATATTATTAAACGCCATCCCCGCAAGATGTAAGGTATGGACGAAACAAGATACAAATGGTGCCGCATATAGATGGTACACCATAACCACCTAAAAACACCCCTGAAGATAAACCCACTAAAACACATCACCACCTAAAAAAGACCCCTTCACGAAAACAAGCAGTGTAAACATGGTATCCACCACCGCCCATCGTCACTACTCGCCACCAAATAACACCCCTCAAAATAAAACTCCCAGACCTCAACACCCAAGCTGAGCCACATACGAAAAGCTCATAACAGAAGGATCCTGTAGCTTCCACAATCTCACGACATCCGATCCACCAAAAGAGCACAAAACCAAAGCCCAAAAACCAACTTGACCAAAGAACTGACTCCCGATCTCGAATCAAAAGTGATCGGCCCACCAAACTTTAGTATCAAATCAGCAGGACACCCCTTGCCCCCGTTACGCCAAAGAAACACCATATCGAGTCAAAACAAGATTGCAGCTAGACACCAACTCCTGATCTCGAAGCAAAAGTAACCGGCCCACCGGAAACCAGCACCCAATATGTACGACAAAGACATGATATGCAAAGGTGCAAACAACAAACAAATCAAAATGAAAAGGCTCATCACAACATGTCACGCACCCTCCGAACACCCTAAACACTCAAAAAAACGCCAACAAAGCAAGTGACAACAAAAATGGACCCGTGTAACAGAGGTTGCTTCCAAAGGAGATCACCCCAACAAAAACCCACCTCCTCACCTAAACAACACCTGACACCCCCTTAGGTAGCTCCCGTCCGCAAACTGTTCCGACACCAAAAACGAGTCTAGAAAACCACGATCACCCCTCAAAACCTCACCAAGATAGCCCCACAAACCCCCACTCAAAGCCACCAACACCACCTCAAATAACGGACACATAGTGATCCCGGAGAAGGTATGCCATAAAATCAAGCAAAATCTGACACTACACAGCCACCGGCATGGCCAACTACAGCCACCACGATCCTTGTGACAACAAACGATCCAAGAGTGTTCGTTGAAGGAGGATTAATCGTGGATCAAATAAATGCCACCACACCTGCCACCGCCAGAATCGGACCACATAGATCGTCACCACACCTCACCTCATTCGCACCACACATGTGTCACCACCACAGCCCATCATGTCACCACCTACACTCCAACCGAGCCACCCACCGATGCCACCGAACCCGACCTCGAAAACACCCGTAACCACCAAACACCACCACCACAACACCTCGCTACAGCACCACCAAATAAACCTCCACTAAAACCCCCACGAACCCACCACCACTGCAGCATCCCATGAGATCTGCTCCAGAACACGAGCTGCCACCAAAAGCACCTTCAGACGACGAGCTGCCAACATCAACCAACAGATGAAGAGTACCGGAACATAGCAGAGCAGCCAGAGGGAAACAAATCAGGAACATGAAAGATGGAACCAGATCTCAAACACCAAGGCATCTCCTCCCACCACCGATATCTCCACCACCGGATCTGGAACTAGATTGGAACGGAGCACCACCAACATGGAACACAGTCGGAACAAGGAACTATTTGGAGTGCAGGTGGAGACTCGTTGGTCTCGTAGCACGCAGATCTGAAAGGATGAGAACAGATCTGGAACACCACGAGAACACACAATAATAGATCTAGAACAACACAAACTCATAAAAAACGCAGCCGGACAGGAGTGAACAGAGAACGCCTAGTGGGGATGAAGAAGGTGGTGCGGAGACGAAGTCTCGTCACACCACCGCTGCCTAAGACCTACATCTTGAGCAGCCGTTTTTGGATGATGGGAGAAAACGATGGTGAATAGTCTAGAGAGAAGACAAAGAAAGTATTTTTAGAGAGATGTTTTTTAATTGATTGTATGATGTATAAATTAATAATATTTTACCCCAATAATGTATGATCATTAATCTTTAATCTTTGCTCCTATAGTTACAAAATTTATTTATTCATTTAGAACAAACCAAGAAAAAAGAGGACAATAATCTTTAAGAAAGGGAAAGGAAAGAAAAAGGAAGGAAAAAAAACAAAAAAATACACGACCACGATCTTGAATTGGTCATCATCAAGTTTATTTTCTTTCAAGATAAGATGATGGAATTGATTCTCGTGAAATGAAAGCAAAGAAATTATTGAATAAAGTTACTAATAGCTTAAATTCTTTAGAGTAATCTTCCAACCCACATAAGAAGGCAACTAATATATATCACTATCATGATTGCATGGCAACCACATATCATACAAAACACTTTTTTTTTCCTGTTTGCTAATTGGTTCAAAATTACAAATACAACAAAAGATGCATTGCTGTTCGAAGCTGTCGTCCCACATGACTAATACTAATAGTATAACTCCATTCTCTATTGGATGCTTTGGAATTTCCTATCTCACAACATATTTTATTAATTTCATAATAGAAATTAGGGTTGAATAGATATTTTATCCGTGTGATATCTTGAAAATTTTGTTTTAGATTTCTATAAAAAATTATGTGTTTTTAGCTTTTACAATTAACAAAAATGGTACTTTTTTAGTCTCATGACCCTATGGACTATATACAATCACATAATGTTTGCATTTTTAGGGACTAAAAACAAGTAATATGCTTGTGTGTTTGGTTTGTTGTCATGGTTTGCAAAATCACGTCAAAAACGCACGTTGGCGTCAAAACTCCGCTTTGTAGCTTCTTTTTTCACGTTAAAATGTCTCGTAAACGTGCGGTGAAGATGAAAAGAAGCCAAACCAAACATACATTTATTCAAACTAAAATCAAAATTTGTCAATTCTAGAGCAGTTGAAGTAGGTATAGTGGAAAGGGTAAAATCAAGATCAACATCCACACAATGAAGTCATGAATGTATTTCCTCTTCCTTCTTTTATTTTTTGACGTGAGATTTCCAAATACTTGCTTAAAGTGAATTAAACATATAATTCAAAAATATATAAAAATAAGCCCGATTGGTTCATTTTCACTTCTAAAACCAACCCCTTGAGTACGATCTTTCATATTGTACTTTCTCACATTGTTATCCTTTTCCAACTTTTACATCATCTTATTTATCAAAAGATGAAATGTGTGCACGACAAAGCATAGCAAGGAAATTGTTATAGGTAGCATGCATGAATATTCCACCAATAAATTGAACCTTTTGTAGTAAAGCAAAGGATAAAAAGAAATAGTGGTCGAAGTGAAAAGCAAAAAATTCAAGACAAGTGAAAGACCCTTTCAAATCTATCACCATCTTTCCTACTCACAAAATCTTGTTTCACCCAAACCCTTTCCACTTAAAGACACACCACATGCACTCTTTTTTTTTGGTATATATTCAATGGTCTAAATATTTTTAAAGTAAAAAAAGAAAAAAGTTAACTTTGTATTGCTTTCTACCGTTAAATAATGTTAACGGTGTGAATTAAAGGGTCTTTATTTGTTTTTGCTTTGAACTTTCCGATTGGAACAAGCATGGAACCCTACGCAGCTTTGATCACTTGAGAGAGTATCCAATTCTTCACAAAAGCATAGTGACATTTCTATCAAAATATTCTTTATTTTGATTACTTTTAAACAAAAAAACGTTTACAATTAAAGGGTTCATTTTTTTATTTCGTCCTTCGAAATTTTTTCCCTCCTTTTTTGCTACATAAATCCATGTCAATAAGATAAGATTAATACGTTACTCTAAAGTTTTTCTTTACCGGATGTTATTCTAAAGTTTTGAAGCATCGGACCTTGCAAGTGACATGAAATGGAGAATTGTATATTCCCGCATACTTCACAATTTTATTTTTGACACATACTTTGAAATACGCTGAAAGATTCATGCAAATACAATTATTCAGTCAATGAACTAAACAATCAAAGAAATGTAATAATAACATTTTATATAGAAAGATAAATTTTGTCAAAATAAATAAATTTTGATGAATGAAAGGCCTTTTAAAGTTAGAATCGCTATGTTGATGACATTTTGTGGTCACAGTTATTATTTTTCTATAATCAAGAGAATCAATTGAAAATGAGTACAATGGTACTTCTACAGTACCGATCCAACATATATGGAGTCTTGGACGAAATTTAAGATGAAGTTTTTTCAAGTCCATGAAGTCAATCAATTTAATCTTTATTATGATAATATTTATTTTAGATACAATTTTATTAATTAAAGTTTTGAAAATAATAGGATATGAGTATTTTTACTAAGTAAAAATATTATGCTTTTAAAAAGATTAATTGCCTTGGTGGTCTAACTAATACACATAAGTAAGCAAGTCTAACAAGCTTTTAAGCAAGTCCAACATTATGTGTATTAAATTAGTAACATTTTCATCAACTAACTCCACTAGATTAGTTAACTCCGATTTCTCACTCCAAATGTGATGTGATGTGATGTTACATTAAACCTTGAAAACACGATGGTTAGGTAGAGTGAAATGAAAGGGTTGGATGTGAAGAATATATTATGCATCCAATGGTTATAAATTAATTATGGTCCAGTCAGTGACCACATATAAGGCAGTCCAACCAAAGTAGAGTGTACCCAAAAGATAAATATGAAGTGGGACGGTGGTTGTACACAGTTTTGTGTGTTAATGTGTACTAGTAGCTTAGTCGGCACCTAGGAAAGAGTTCATCTGAGGGACCAAAGTGAACTGTACTTTCTCTTATCAAAAGCATTCAAGGGTTATTTGAATTGAATTATTTGAGCTTCTCTTATCGTCAAAAATTTGTTAGAGTTTCAAACAACTTATAATTAATACCAAAAAAAAAAACTTTATATTCTATCCATTTCAAAATAAATGTGTTTAAATTTTTTACACACATATTTAAAAATACATTAATTATAAGAAAGAGAAATGTTATTTTACCAAACTATCCTAATCAACTATTGGTTTGTTTTTCATTAAAGAAAAAAATAATACTTTAAAAGTAGTATATAGTATTAATTGAAAGGTACAATTGAAAAGAAAAAATTATTATTGCATTGAAAACTGAAAGTGACATTCATTTTGAAACAATTTTTTTTGTTAAAACGACACTCATTTCAAAATGGAGGGAATATCTTATATAAAAAATAACTTATACATAAACATTTGTACGAAAAACACTAATATTGTAAATATTAAATTAAATTGTTTATCTAAACATGACCTTAAGTCTCTTTGATTTTTAAAATATTGCATTTTCAAAAGTAATGTTCACTAAAAGTTGTTCTGATAAAAGTAGTCATTAAAAAATTAATCTTATTAATTGAAATGTATTTTTTTTTTTAAGGATTGAAATGTATTTTATGAATAATACTCTTTAATTGAGTGAAATATTTTAAGACCACCAAATGTGAATACATATATTTCTCCTTATATTTGACACAGCATGCCACATGGTGTAGAATTAAACAGTAGAAGACACTGTCCACTGGAAACATGTGAAGCATTAAACATACCCCTTTGCTGCTAATAACGGTTTTTCCCTGTTCTTTTCTCTTCAAGCTTACCATGTCAGTCTTTTATTGTCAAGTAAAATCCAGATTTGAGATTTCCATATTAACCAAGTTCTCACTCAATGTCTAAATTTTGATAAATTAAAGTCAAGTTTTGACTAACCCATCAAACGAGGTACCTTTAAGTACAGTGCCATTGATCAGTCTTAGCCACATTGAAAACAAAAACAATAACCTTTTCGGAAGCAAAAAACACTAACCTATCTTCACAATACAATACACTGTTCATTCACACAAAAGAAAGGAAACAAAAAGTGCATGGTAAACAATACTACTATTTTTCATGTATCTTCCACATGGACATAACCCTACACAGGCCATATAGGATGATGATTTATCATTATATGTCGGTGTTGTGTGGGGGCCACCACGTTTTCTTTGCCAAACAGCTAGCAGAAAAAGGCAAGTATCTTTGCTTTGTGGGAAACAAACAATACACGAGGTAGTCGTCCATAGTCCATACACACACAAAACCAATCATCTATTTGGCTAAATTCTGATACAATATGTAACAAGTTTCAGAGAAACCTTTTCAACAGACAACATCCCCAGCAGAGTGAACTGGCACATGCAATTGGGATGAAAAATATAGCATAACTATATATGCTATGGGAGTGTATGTATCCGCGTTCTTCATGAGGAAGTAAGTACACTGTTGTTGTTGTTATTAAGAAAACCAAAATCCCCAAAAAGACCCTGCATCATGGCAGAAAACAACAGAAGAGCACTTATTAACTGTTGTCCTCTAAAACTTCAATAATACATGCAAATAGAGAAATGCAATAAATATACTCCGACCCACCACCATCATATTATATTTTCATGTTGGAGTCAATCCAGCAGAAACAGAATCCCCCCCTCAAAAAAACACAATCATGTCCAAGTTAATAGCTTGGCATCATCATGTTTTTATGTAAGAGCTACAAATGGAAATTTATAGTTTGCCTTCCAATTTCAATCCAGGAAAGAAGTTATAAAAGAATACCCATGATCAACTTATTTGCAGATTGATGTAAATGATTTCATTGATTTGCAATAATATACCCGTCTCATAAAGTAAATAAAGATTTACCAATTTGATACATGACAGAACAATAATGATCAAAATCATACCATTGCATCGTTGATTGCATAAGCCACACAGTAGTGCTCCTGAAATTAAATCGTGCAGATAGAATATTCAGATACTAGTGGAATAAACAAAAGAGGAGTTCATCATTATCTATAACAAAGTATGTGGTGATTGTTGGTCATGTCACACTAATTAATTACTTGCATTAAGTTGGTCATGTCAACTCTGCTCTAGGACCACCCATCAAAGCCCCAGCAAAGTGTATAGAATTCGAACAGGCAAAAAAGAAAAGGTGTATAGAACAGAATTCAGACGCTTTTCATAACAAATGAACTCACCTGCATCATGTACCACTCCTCAAATTCATCGAACAATTCCAGACGTTCAATCCTAAACAGTAAAGTATCACCAATTAGTTTATCTTGATATTACTTACAAAAGAAACAGGCTGCCAACCATATATAAATTAGAAACAAAAAAGAGCATTTAGGGGAATTATCAGGGATGAACAACCTTCAACACAAAGGTATAAACTTTAGTGGCAATTAAATAGTTTCATTTGACAATGATAAGATATTGGTAAAAAATAATAATTTGTAATGGTTGAAATCTTGATGGGAATTAAAAACAAGACAAGGCTTCCCTAAATGAGAAGCCATGAAAAGCAAGCATCAAGAGAAAGCAACTATTGTAGATGCTACTCAGGCAGAGCTAATGGGGGACCATCACCCTTCCCACCTTAAGAAATTTGACTAATATTACTATATTATTATTCTTGTACACTACTCTTATCCCACCGCTCCCACCTCATCGTTGCATTTGTATTCCTACTACATGCTAACATTTATGTATATTGATGTTTTAGAAATTGAACTCAACATCAAATTGAAAGCCGTGGAGTATACGTTTTTACTGCTGATGAAAAAAGAAAGGTAAAGAGAAAAAATTACACACCGATGTAAAGTATAAAGTACCAAAACAACAACCAAATAATAGTAAAATACCAAAGTAAATGTTAAATGATTTGAAAAAGATTGTCACATCATTAATGTATCAAATTATATCACACCAATATACATGCGAAAATAGTTAGTGTAAAATTATATCACACCAATATACACCAATATTCTCTCTTTTCCTTCCCTAGTTAAATCCATATAATTATATCATAATACCTCTGTTGTTTCTTATAGAATTTAGTGTAATTAGACAATCTCTTAGGAATAGTTTCCAGATTTCATTTTATATCCTTATTCTCTCTCTCTCTCTCTCTGTTCATTTCAAGTCAAGACTTGGAATAAATAAGGTTTATATGTTTTCATTTTGCATGACACATATCCAATCAATAAATAAGAGAATGCTGTTCATGGTCTCTTCCATCACACTTTTTCCTCTTTCAATGACTCTCCCCAAATCTCTAGTATTTAACAGGGAACTTTGTTAAACCGTGGTAAACTATTTTTAAGCTTCTAATCATTTTTACTAACTTTGTTAAACAATGTTAAAGTATTTTTAAGCTTAAAACAAATATTACCAACTTCTTGACAACTCTAGATAGAGATGCGTCCGTTGGTATAATTATAATGCTCCACTGAATGATGTGTGTGTGTGTGTGTGTGTGTGTGTGTGAGTCTGTGCGCAAGTTGGACAGTATATTATGACACTATTTGACTAGAAACAACAGAAGGACCGCACATGATACCACAATTTTAGCTTAAAAAAAATTAGCACAAACGAAAGACTTTGAAAAATTAACATACAAAATTCCAGGTAAGATTTGGAATAATACCTGCGTCTTTCTTGGGCATCAACAAAATCATTATAAACTTTCAGCATGTCCCATGCAACAGACTTCTGATACCCATGAGAGAAAAAAGTATCGTAAGAGTATGAATATGTTAGTGATAGAATAAATATACATTACGACTACATGATTATTCACAAAAATGAAACGTCAGTGTCAATAGTAAGATTTGAAAATAGGGAAAAAGAGAAAATCCAGATAACAGCAATATGAATGTTTATGATTAATATAATTTTAATATTGAGTATTATAAGAACATAGATTGGATTTGGAGAATTTATCCAAACCCTCCAAAATCAGCCTCCGTTGCAACTTTTTAGTTTCCCCAAATTAGACGGATTTTGTATTTTTAAGAAAAATAAACTCTCCAAAGCCCTCCCCTCCCAAAGCCTTTCATTCTTTCCACTTCATCTTTCACTTTTGTTCAAAGCCCTCCCCTCGTCTCCTAAACTCCCAGCACACCCTAATTTTTTTTTAGGTGAGGTTGTTCTCATTGCATCTTATCTAATTAATAGATTACCTTCTAGTGCCCCTGCCTCAAAAAGTTTCATGGAGGTTCTCTCACTCATCCGTCCTAATGTGGTCACCTCTAGTAACCTTGTTCTAAGAATATGTGGGTGTGTTGTTTGTCCATGTTCATATGTTCATAGTGGTAATAGAGGGAAACTTGATCCTAGAGCCTTAAAATGTGTTTTCATAGGGTACTCTTCCACACAAAAGGACTACAAATGTTATCATCAACCATCCAATAAATTCTTTGTATAAGAGATGTCACATTTCATGAGAAAGAAAGTTACTTTCACCAAACTCGTCTTTAGGGGGAGAATCTAAGTAAGAAACATGAGCCTCTTATGTTTCATGACTTTACTCTTGGGCCAGAAGAAAAGACTGAAAGTAAAGGTGAAAGTGCGTATATAATTGGTTCTGTAATTGAGGCTGAAATCACTGGATCCACTCAAGACAAAGCTGATTTAAGATACGAGAAGAATCTGGTATATACAAGAAAAATAAAGGCCATTCAGAAATCTATTCATATCTAAGAATCCAACCCAACGTTACACAAGGTAACTTCCCTTATGCACAAGAACTAGAATCCAGCCCAACAACACCACTTTATGAAGATCTACATCTTCCAATTGCCCTTAGGAAAGATGCTAGAAAATGTACTGATAGACAATTATACAATAACATTTATAAGAATTTAGAGCATTTCTTAGGATCAGATTTTATATTAGTTATTATTATCGTGATTGTTGTTAATTTATGATTGAGCAAAAGTATCCCGATAAGTAGGAATTAGTATAGAGTATTTTGTATCAAGTTAGTCGCGTGTGATTATCAATAATGTTCAAGGTTGTTATTATTTTCTTCACCTTTTATCTATAATCTCACAGTTTCAACATGGTTTTGTTCAACTCCAAGATGAGTGTGAACACTTTCATATCAAGCAGTTTCAATGAGATTTTGTTTTCCCGTATGATATATTCTTATGTGTTTGAAGATCACCATACTCTTTCCCAAGGCCACATAATGTATACCTGGTTTGCCTTGCGGCCTAGACCCATTAAAAAGTTCTCAGACTATATATATGTCATGATGCAAAAATCCCTGAGAGTGCACCTATTCTCTACTATGTTTATTAGTTAATTTGCAAATATCAACACTGTTTTTAGAGAGAACTTTCTACTGCAATAGTTAAACAAGTCTTTGAGACTCGGTTCAAGAAGGTCAATAGTCATAATATTGTAGTCACCATTGACTCCAAACCACTTTATACGAGGTATGTTGGTTCCTTCTTGAAAGATCATTATGCAGTCCATGCCCAGAACCATTCCTTCTCCGAAATGCCCCACTGTACCTAATAATCTATCTCAAATGTCTTTTCTAACTGAAGGCCTTTCTAATGTCTAGATTGGTCCTGGGCTTGAGACTGGTTTCACACTTGTTTAACTATTGCAAGACATCTTAGATAAATTATCAGGTGTAGTGTGAGGGTGTTTTATAGAAGGAAGACTTGCAATAGTTAAACAAGTGTGAAACTTGTCTTAAACCCAGGACCAATCTAGAGAGATTAGAAAGGCCTTCAGTCAGACACGACATTCGAGATAGATTATCATGTACAGTGGGGCATTTTTGTTTGAGAAGGAATGACTTTGGGCGTGGACATCATAATGATCTTTTAAGGAGGAACAAACATACCTCATATAAAGTAGTCTGCAGTCAAGGGTGGCTACAATGTCATGGCTATTGACCTTCTTGGACCAAGTCTCAAAGACTTGTTTAGCTATTGCAGTGGAATCTTCTCTCTAAAAACAATGTTGATGCTTGCAGAAAAACTAATAAACGAAGTAGAATATATGCACTCTAGGGGATTTCTACATAGTGATATAAAGTTTGGCAACTTTTTAATGGGTCTAGGTTGCAAGGAAAATCAGGTATACATTATTGATTTTTACCTTGCGAAAAAACATTGTGATCTTCAAACACATAAGCATATATCATACAGGAAAAACAAGAATCTCATTGGAACTGCTCAATGTGCAAGTGTTAACACTCAACATGGAGTGAACAAAACCATGTTGAAGAAGTTGTGAGATTTTAGATAAAATGGAGAGAGATAATCACAAGAAACTAACTTGATACAAAAGACTCAAATTAATTACTATTTATAGGAATACAATTACTATCATAAATCAAGAACGAATCATCATGATAATAATAGGTAAAATCAGATCCTAAGAGATACTCTAAATTAATATAGAATATATTATAAGATATTTTATAATAATTTTGAGATGTTAGAATATTATAAAATATTTTAACATGTAACAACAAGCCAGTCTACATTTTTTTTTTAATGGTAACAAGCCACTCTATCCTTTATCCAATTACTTGTGCTTTGAACATTTCTCACCTACGCATAAAGCATTCCTCTCAGTCCTCGTGAGCTTAGCTCAGTTGGTAGGGACAATGCATAATATATGCAAGGTTCGGGGTTCGAACCACAGACACCACCAAAAAAAAGCCTTCCTCTCAACCCTAAACACTACCACTACACCTACCTCTCTTTCAGAAGCATTGTCTCATCGAAAAGGGAAAAAGCCATGGACTTAGAAATGGAAACACTGGAAAAGAATACTACTTGAGAATTGGTCCCTATATCAAAGACTAGTTGGTGAAGCTAGCACAATTTTTATGACGTGACCAAGTATAATGAAAAAATAATTTATATTTTAAAACTAATATATTAAACTTAATCTATAATCAAAATAAATTCGCAATAATTTTTACAGCAAAGTTGAGCTTGACGCTGTTTTAAGAAGTCAAATTTATCCATAATTGACTCTATATTAAATAGATTATCAATACTTTTTAATATTATATCTCTTTGAACCAACAAAATTGTTCGGAGTAGCCAAACATATTAGCTACAAATAAAAACGGTGCTACTTATGCAAGATTTGTTTTTCTTTTGGAGTAGCAAATGCTACTCCATTGTCATGAAACCCTCCGCCCCTGACAATGACAAATCTGATATCAATTATCAAGTATCTCTAAACTATAACCGTCAGTAGTATTTTGAAGAAAGTAGTTACAATTGCCAGCCGTTACTAGTTTAGTCTAACCTTACTACTTACTACGTTCTCAGGCTATTCATGCCTAGATGACTTTTTTATCATCATTGGAAAGCTTTTTGTAAATGGTAATTGAATCATACACCAAAGACACGGTAAATACCAAAACCAAAGACTTCTTTTCTGGCAAAAGTTACATGAAATACCTGCCATCCTTGGTCCAAAAATAATTTTTCCTTTGCAAGTAATGTTGGTGTAGCATAGATGCCCAACAGAGGACAACCTCGACACTGATGCAAAACAAAAAGGATAAACCATATTATGGTTTATACACATCCAATACATTCATAATTGATAATTAAAAGTCATAATCTAAACGTAGAATCGCCGTCACTCAGGCATAATTAACACGACAATACAAATACAAGTCATGGAGCATATGTGGAAAAAGTACAACACCAAATCCTAAAGAAATTTAAGCCTCTAAGGCTTACGTCTTTCAAATTCAATACATGTTCCTCCTTGATCAGAATGAAGTCCGCAAGGAAGAATTGACAAAATAAACAGGCTAAAGGAAGAGCACATGAATGTAAGTCCCAAAAAGGGAAGATGATAGAATCATAAGAAGTAAAAAACAGAAGACATTCGATCAAATTATGGGAATGTGAACTATTAGATAGGAGGAAGAACCCAATGAGGAAAACAGAGACTGTGTCCAGTGATTTGAAAACGCATACCAAAGGATGAACAGAGAAGTCATGCATGAACATAGACTAGTGGAAGACCATAGTCCTGGAAAAGGGCGGGCAGTGGGTCAGTGGCTGGCAACGGAAGTGGGTGCTTTCACATTGAAATAGAAGCCAGACAAAAGTTTGTTTTGCATTGAATTTGAAACAGAAACTCAGGTGTGTGTATTTTATACTGAGTGGATGATTTTCTTTAACTGTTGTAGCTAGACTAGCTTTCTGGTATAGACAGTTGCCGTTAGTCGTTAGCTGTTCAATTGTAACTACTTGCACCTACCTAGTACCTAGGCTTAGGCATTCTTGTATAAATATTGTATTTGCATCAGAAACTCTCATTGGAACTCGATTCATTTTTCACCAATATCAGAAACTGTTTTCTCTCATTTTCTCTCAACTAGTTTACTTCTAATAGCCTAAAATGTTTCTATTGAAAAAAGAGAAGTTGTGGAAGTAATCAAAAAGATTGGGCTGAAAACTCCAAAAGCATGGGCAAAGAAGGGTTTTGACCCCCATGTGGAGATGGCGACTTTGATTTACAAAGCTATCATCCAAAACCACAGGCGTGACAACTAATCTATTATGCAAAAACTGCAGTGTCATGAATAGTTCAGTTTGCAATGGTCCAAGGCTACAAACTTACTACACAACTATGGGTGAGACTAATCTTCACTTGGGGTATGAAATCATCCTTTTGCACAAATATTCTTCAGCGGTATTTGAATTTCTAGCATTGCATTTAAAGATCATCTCATTAAGGCTCGCTTACTACAACTTGCTACAAACTTATAAGTAAAATAGTATAATGAACAAAAAGAAAGTACAACAATTACAGAGAGTAAAAAGGCAAAGCAAATATGATATGTTTATTAGAGAACGAAGATCCACTTTTAGGATCGGACACCTCCAATGGTAATCCGAAATCAATCAACTGTAATCTAAAATTCACAGTAAAAACAAGATACAAAACTTTGACATTCATACCTCCAAATTTCTGATCATCTGCTGCCCAAAAGCATCATCTGGATGGATCTGTTAAGAAAGTACCATATAATGCAAAGAGGATCCTAGTTTATTCCCATAAAAAGTAGTAGAATGAGAAACTATGAAGGTTGTAACCTGCTCATAAAGAAAAAACAATCCTGTTGAAAATGTTCTGCAGGCCCAACCAACAACTTCGTGACTTGAATCTGGATCCAAGTAAATCAGAACACATTCTGCAATTATAAAAGTTGGCAGGCTGATAACAACATCAGAATGAATCAATATGTTAAACCTGGATCATAAAGGCATGTGCCTACACATTCACACTTATACACACAAATATATAAAACAGCATAAGATACAAGAAATTAGCATTAAATCCTCCAATGTTTGAGTGCCTTTAGCAAATATAATATCACATAACTCTATAAACATATTTATATAATAATAAATAAGTTAGTACATGAAGCCATAGAAACAACATTACAACTACGTTATGCCCAAACTTGTTTCTTCCTGCCATTTCCATTTCTTAAATATAAAATATATGACGGTAATATGTATAAAGGAACAAAGTGCCGCTCACTAACTATAAAATTCAGAAACGCTTTCTTCGAAGTCATTTTCAATTTTAAAATTCTAGATTGTATGAGCTCTTCTATTTATATTTATCAATTAGCCAGGAGATGATAACAAAATTATTAATTGTATCCATCAATACATTTCAAAATGTTCTGATGTTGCACAGTTGCAAGCTGTATGAAGAAATACAATATTGCTGGCTAATGACTGAATATCAGCACTGTCTTTAAAACCCTTTTCTGATTTAGTCAGATTCTAGGAGGTATTTTAATTGTTTTCACATCTTTTCCTAGAAGGGGCTGATACATCCAAACAATTGTCCATTATATCCAGATGGTAACAGAACTTCACAAACAAGAGATAGATAGAGTTGAATCCCAAAACATACCTTGGATCCATCTCAGTAATGGTTATAATATCATTTAATTGTTTTAAATCACGCAAATCTGCAGGGACTAGTTTATAATGAGCACTGATAACTTCTCCTTTCTCTGGCATAGAATGAGACATACAAAACATCAGTAAAGCAGCACTAATCATGAATGCTAATATGCATTATTGATGTTTCTAAATATCATAGTGAAAGATCGTATTGGTTTCATCCTATGCTAATATTTACTGTTGATGTTTCTAAATATCATAGTGAAAGACCGTATTGGTTTCATCCTCAAATGCTACAAATCTAGTTTTTAATGTTCGTTGTTGAGATTAAACTGAGTGGCAGAATCAAAATTTCTATAATCGCCAAATCTTTCAGTTTATCCAAGCAATTCATTTGCTCTAGTAACAATGTCGAGTTGAAGAGATATAGAATATAAAATAAATAAATAAATAAAAGATTTATTTTAATCAAATTTATTCTGAGAGATAATTAGATACCATGTGCTAGCACAAAAGAAAAAGAAATCGCAAGAATATGAGGTTAAAATCATCACATAATGTCCCTTCCATATAAAGCATCATAATCAGCCCTACTTACCCCTTGAAATGGAAGCTGTTTCACCAAGTTTATTCTTCAATTGACTGCAAGTCTCGATAAGTGCTGCCTTTTTACTTGTTACCTGGTTGACAAGCATGGTAGTAGTTTAACTTTCTATAACAATAATGGCAGTTAGCAACTCACAATTTAAAAACAATATAAAGCTTTTGTATTTCATTTCGCAATTAGACATGTACTTAGTGAAACCAGATTGTATTAACCATGAGTTTCTTGACAAAACGTACATGACCAACCCATCTCAGAACCCATAAACAACTAGAAATTAAGGTTGCAGCATTGTCTAATAAAGGTTGCAGAAAGGTGTTCAGGTATCTACCTCTTTGAAGTCCACTTCCACGTATAAATGTGGTGCTTTCCCCTCATCCTGCCAAGAAAAGATTCTAAGCAAGTAAGTTACAACTGCAGATTGGGCATTGGCACAAAGCAATACACCATAGGTTAATGAGGCTATAGAAAAAAGGTTACAAGAAAACTGGAACCAATGGTAATTGGTAACAAAGTATAAAGGTTTACACACCCAGAGTCACATCCAAACAAGCGGATGGAGACTATTAGAAAACAAGGATCCCATCATGCGGCATGCAGATTTATTTTTGTATCTTTGATGTGCATGCGTAAAAGAGGAAATCAATCTTCTATGCTAAAAGGCTATAATAATGTTGTTCAACTAATTATGTTTTGTTTTAATAATCATGCATGTTTTACACACATTACTGTATCATAAATTAAATACACACCAAAAAATTGGTGAAGTGCAAATCATTCTACAATATGCGCAGCATTTATAGATGGACACAGCAGCAACCATGTCCAACTACTTTTTTTGGAGCCAACAGAAACATACAAAATAAAGAAAACGATAATAGAAAAAAAAAATGAAAGCAAAAGCACCAAACAAGGGGATTCACAAGGCATGGATATAGAGCCTTACATATTTATATATGTATTAGGATATTCCACCACTCACTAATTTAAGTTAAAATTATATATTAAAAAAAAAGGACAAGTATAAAAAGCTTTGAAAACAGGTAATTAGTGAAGTCACATATTTGTATTCATCCAAATTAATGCATCTCACGTCCATTGTCTATTATTTCTCCGTAAACAAAATTACATAACAAGCCCACACAGTTTGGAGAAGAAGTTACTTTCAACCCCAAAAAAACAATAAAATAAAAAAAATAAATAAAAGCTAAAGCACGTCCATGACATGAGAACTTAGTTTTCAAAACATTTGATAATCTAAATGTCTAGGTCTTTAATTATTTCGTAGCAGACTATGACATACTGTCTAAAGAGAGTAAGATTGTGAAGGCAGCAGACAGTTAGCACAAGAACACCAACAAAGATGAAATAAAAAATGTCATCGTGTCCTGTTAAAGCATGTTGCACTAAAACACCAGATTTTAATGCCAAATCTTTGGGGTCAATAGTAATTCAATCCAAACCTTCACTTGACCCGCACAGCTCCAAAATAAGAGGAAATTTATAGTTTTAAGAATCGAAGCATGTTAACTTTAAGTACAATTAGCATAGCATAACTCAAACTCGGGCACCTGCAACTGAAAATATGTTGTATCAAAGCCTGCTCCAAGTGATAGTATCTGCGTCTTTATTGGGCCATTTTCATTGGTCTTTTTCTCAACATCAAGAAACTGGTAGAGAAATTTCCGGAGGGCAGCCCAACGAGCAAAGTAACCTTCATACTCAAACAATTAAAGAAATTAACAAGCTACTCATTTGAAGGGTCGGTACTTACATAAGTCAGTTCCTAAAAGCAGCTAAATCTTACCACGATTAATAATCGGTGATCTTCTTACAGGCCTTCTCACAAATAAATGAATGTAATCATCTTTCATGTATCCCTTTTTCACACATGACCTACGACCAGTTCATGGGAAGCAAATTTCCATCATGTAAGAATAAAATCTATAATTCATACTAGAGGAAAAACTACAACCAGAAAAGAAGAAGAACATCATCAAAACAAACGTTCGATTATATGGAATGTTATTAAGTTTGCAACATTGTGAGAGACCTTCCAATAAACATAATAGATGGATAGACCTAAATCAGTCCACTATTATGGACCAAAGTTCTTTTAATGTTGAATCATTGTGCATGAACTCCAATCTATATCATTAAGTACTAAAAGTATTTATGGATGGATAGACCCATTTTCCATTTTAGATAACCAGCCAAAGTCCATAACATCTTTTCAATTGTTTTTCTATCATATGCTTGTAGCACCGACATTTCTGATCGAAGATGTGTCCACTGTGTGACATTTGACACGGCACCGATGCATGTGATTATATTCAATTGCATCCTTTTCTCAAATAACTACCGGTGTCGATGTGTCAGTGTATTTGGGGATTCAAACTTATGAATCACTACCAAAAATTTCAGTGATTTAAGGGGTATAGACGATATTTAGATCATACCTAATGTCACGACTCACACTATCATGTTCACATGAGAAGCAATAATCAAATTGAAAAAATTGCATGATTCCAAATGCAACAAAAATGAAAATCTGAAATAGCTTTGAGGCAGTAAAAAACAAAGAGAATACGAATTGATTGTGAATTGTGATAGTGATTAGTCAACAAAGGAGAAAGGTATGCGTGCGAGCGTACAATTTACTGGCGGAAGCGTCGTCGTTGGTGGCTTGTACCGCCGCAGTGTTACTGTTGTCGATGCGTGAATCGGCCACTGTATCCGCCATGGTTGAATAACGAAGAAACGAACGTGATTCTCTTTTTTAGGAGTCAGCTAAAAGTAACATAACCATGTTTTTTTACTCCTACATAAATAGCGTAAAAAAAAATGCTAGAACACACGATCTTTCAAGGTTAAAATTCACCTAGGTAACACCAAATCATTGGGTCCCATATAAATTTGATAAATCACATGTGAATTTTAATTGATAGAGTGTTGGAGGAACAACACTTGTATGTCATTGTGGTGTCAATGTATGTGACATGGACCAGTTACAATATGACAAGCGGTTGTTTTCGTTCTTTTTTGTAACAATGTTTTGTTTTTTTGTTGTTTTTTAAGTAGAATGTGACATGTGACACACTCTAGTTAGTTAGCCAATGTCACTCAAGTGGTGTCGGTATTGCAAAGTATATGTTAAAATGTATGTTGCTAACATTTCTCCAACGTTAAAATATGGCAGTATTAGGGTTTGCACAGCTCTCTTTTTTTCGACAATAAGGTTTGCACAACTTAAAATTCAGATAGCCAATCCAAAAATCCCAAACCAATATTTACAAAAACTGGCTCAACCTAATTTTAAAATTAAAAAACAATTTGGTTTACTATTTCTCAAAACCGGTATTGTACTTGTACCCGTTTCACAATCCATTTTTTTCTTCACAAATCTCAACTTCTTCCTCAATGAAATTAATCAAAACGTGATTCATCTCTCAAATTCAATTCAACCAAAATGTGATTCCTCTTTCATTAGGAGCTTCTTCCTTCACACTTTCAGGTACAAGTTGTACTCTGCAACTCTTCTCTTTCGTTTTTGTTGTTGTGTTTATGCATTGTGGGTTCACACACACACATATATAGGTCTTGTTAACGAGTGCCCTCATGACACTCTTTAAGTATGCTAAATTAAGAAATTATTCTTTGAAAATGTCAAAATTTTCAATTTTTAATGCACCAATTACACAAACTTTCATTAAAAGTTACAATTTAAGGCTTCTATTTAAAACATTGAGAACCCGGAGTCAAGACAAATTTGTAAAAGTATGTGGCATCGAACCCTTCAAGTTATTGTTAGCAAGAGTTAAATTAACTAAACTTCTTAACTTGGAACTCACGGGGAAGATAGTTCCATTTAATCGCAAATTCCCAAGATTAGCACCCACAATATTTTCTCTTCCACCCCTAATCAATATCTTGTACGAACAAAATTGTGTTTTTCCTGTATTCTTTGGAAAAAAACAAGCATACTTAAAAGCTTAAAAAATTTCAAAGAAAATTGGGACATAGGGATCGCAAGATTCAACATCACTTTGACAAAAACTATTTAATTTTCAATTGGCCTCAACGCCCTTGTGAAACACGTGTATTAGTTCTTAAAGAAATTTATTGTTCAAAGAGATATCTTTTAAGATAGTGAGAGCGAACAATGAATGTGGAATCAAACTAAATAAGATATTTGAATAAAGCTACAAATCAAACAAATAAGTACAATTGAACGTGTATGAAATTTGATTAGTTAGGTAGTTGTTGTTAGTTAACCCACACCCGAGACAAGAACCTGTAAATTATATAACATCAAGTGTACTTGTAAACTGATTCCCTCCCTACTAGTTATCGAGTTGTTCTCATTCGCTCTAATAGTTATCATAGGCTATATAACTTCGACCAAACATAAGCTTTAAATGTAGCTTCTTCAACAAAGATGCATCAGGTTGAAAATTCAATCCGCAATAAATTATACTACATGCAAAACAATTAATATCACACTTTAAATTAGTATTGTAACAACATTTTACTTTTAGTACCAAATTGAACTTTAAATTCCATCATCTCTTTGCAATTTTTATTTTCATTTTAAGTATTGTAATACTATATAACAATTACTTATGCGCTCTTGCATGTAACGAGAAAGTAATTATGTCAAAATCAATTTTATCAAAGTCATTTATGTCAAAATTAATTATATTCATGTTAGAACCAAACATACACTCTTATCTGAAATGAAATTAATCATCGAGTCCAAAGTTTCTACCAAATTTTTCGTTGCTCTGACAATGTTAATATTCTTTTTTTAGTTTCTTAAATGTTTCCTCCATAAAATTAACCTTATTCAAGACGTATGGTTTAAACCCGTCAACTAAGTAAGTCATTTTGAGACGGAGAGAGTAGTATATAAACAAGTCTTCAACATCACGAGAGTGCTTTCACCATCACTAACACAAACCTCTCCTCTCACTACTCAAAATCTCTTTCAATGCGTTCTTAAATTCCTCCATCAAAACCGAAACCCTAAACCTAAAACCCTTTCGATTTTCCCCTAAATCGAACCAATTTTCCCATCGAAAACCCTAAATCCTTGATCATTCTCGACCATGGACATCGAACAGAGACAATCGGAACTCATCGATCAATTCGTCAAGCAAGCCTCTGCTGCTTCCAACGCTTCTGCTATCTCTTCGGTCATTGTCGATGCTACTTCTCACCCTTTGCTCTTCGCTTTCTCTGAGATTCTCGCTCTCCCCAATGTTCTTCAGGTTCCCCCTTTTTTCCCATTTTTTTTGTTGTTGTGATTTTTCGATTGTTTTGTTCATATATGTGAGTGTTAGTTGATTGCAAAACGAGATGCAAAAACAATTTTTTTTTTCGATTTTCTATTATTTTTTTGAATTATAAATTGTTCCATGTTGTTTGTGTTCGTTGTGAATAACTGAATATGAATGAGTTAGTGTTTTTATGCGGCTATTTTTTTTTGCTTATTGTTTGTTATTATTCTTCATGGTGCATTATTTTGCTAAATTGTTTATGCTTTGAAATTAAATTATGGGGGATAAAAACCCACGAAGCACTGACACACGACATTGACGCTTCTGACATACACCTTGACATCGATGAGATTTTGAGAAAATGACATAATTCCACGAAATCCCCAGTGTTGGTGTCCGTGTATTGAAAAATTGCTAATAAATATGCAGTTTCGATATGTCTGCTATAACTTTCTTTAATCTGGTTTTTGCAGCTTGAAGCAACTGATGAAAAAGTCTACCTTGATATGCTTCGCCTGTTTGCACATGGAACATGGAGTGACTACAAGAGTAAGTATATTGATTGATCTTTCTGTTTATCTTAATCTCCTTGCAATTTTGTCTGGTGAGTATTTTCTGGTCTTTGTTGAATGTTTTTCCTTTTCCGGTAGTATGCTGTTACTTTATACAAATGTTGTAGGAATTGTCCTTTAGTGTACCATGACAATGGTTGGTGAGTTTTGATTTTTGAGTTTATTCTTAATTTGATTCTCGGATATTTATGTCACGAGACAGTAAGTTGTTACTTTTGTAAAGATTGCCGTAACGGATGATGTATAATTAATAAGTAATTAGTTATATCGTAAAAAAGTTATGGTTACTTTACACATGGACTTTATGTCACGAGATAGTAAGTTGTTAGTTTTGTAATGATTGCCATAACGAATGATGTATAATTAGTTAAGTTATTTCGTCAAGAAGTTATGGTTACTATGTCGGACATACTGTACACGTGGACATCTATATGCATGTCCAATGTACGTAAGATCGGGAGTCACTGTATAAGATTGTGTGATCTTGCGTTTCAAAAGTACTCTTCCGTGCTCTGATGTGAGTGGGATCGGGGTAATGCGTTAAGACCGTTAAAGTACTCTTCCGTGCTCTGGTGTGAGTGGGATCGGGGTAATGCGTTAAGACCGTTGCAAAATTTCCCCCAATCTGGGCTGGGTTTTAGCCAAAACCCCAACTTCTTTAATTGTAATGGATCCGGGTCAGTTTTTGGTAGAACTCAGGTTTTAAATGGTGAAAAAAAGGGAGAAATTGAAACGTTTTCTCTTTCTTGCTCGCGCAAGTCCTCTGTTGAGAGGGATAACATCAAAGCCTCTTCCTTTTCCCACTCTCACGCCTTCCACCACCTCTCAAAACATCTTCCCTTCTTTCCCCTGTTTTGGTGAGTTGGGTGTGGTTCCTCTATATCTTGCTGAGTTGGGTGTGGTTCCTCTGTTTGTTGTCACCTGTTCCCTTGTGTTAATGATTTCATTTTGTTAGGAGCCAATTTTAAACTTAGATATTTATTAAGTTATGAACTTATGGTTATAAGTCTGTGGAAGGATGTGCATCTTTTCTTAATTTAATATAATTTTTAATTTTATGCACGTGTGTGTGTGTGTATCTTTTCCCCCTATTAGTGGGATCTTATGATCCGTTCTACGTTCTTTCAACCCCCCTCGATCTTGTGCAAACTCTGTATTGAAAACACCGTGCATGCCAGCATAACGTGTCCTACTATTTTAAACCTCACAACGCGTGTCTTGAGCTGAAAGAATTCACTCCACTTTATTTTCTGCCTTGCAAATATCAGCAGTGAAATTTGTATATTAATTTTCATTCATGATTTGCTATTTTTTCGTTGCGTCTGTTTTTTAAATCTTTTACCATTTACGTGTAAATGGAAATAATATAGTGGCGTTCATTAAAACGTTCAAGTGACTTATAGGTAATGCTGATCGCCTTCCACAATTGGTACCTGATCAGATCCTCAAGCTTAAGCAACTTACAGTTTTGACACTCGCTGAGACGTACAAGGTATTTTCTATCAGTCCAAAGTTATAGGATCATATTTAAGGGTTGTTTAAAGGTTTGGTTTTCTGCTCTTTGGAACATATTTTCTCCCCCTAGTTTTCTATCATCAAATGTCTTTCTTTCCATCAAAGGTGGATAAGAAAATCAAATCTTCCCTTGAATATAATTTTTGATTTTGTATTGTATTCTTTCATCTCATTCATCATTTTAAATTGCGCTTTCGTCTTCTATGTAATTATTTAGAACATCATCTGGTTGATTAACATCATATGTTTTTTTTGTTGTTTAAATTTGTCCTCCGCATATGATATTGCAATCTATTTTTACAATTTCAATTGATTTTCAGGTACTACCCTATGACCAATTGATGCAGGAGCTAGATGTGACAAATGTTCGCGAGCTTGAAGATTTTCTAATTAATGAGTGCATGTATGCGGTAAGAACCATTCCCTTCGAAAGAGTATTTACTGGTCAAATGTCCGAAAATTAATTGAATGCATATGTACATGATTATTATTGTTATTGTTATATACGTTGTTTTCTGTTGCACGCTATAATGAAACTGTAGAGTGGTTTTCTGTTGCGCGCTACAACGGCATAAATGATCACTATTCATGGCCGCAAACCGCAATGGCTGCTAAGTGCTTACTTAAATAAAACCTATCTTAATTAGTCACTTTATTTAAGTACTTAATTTAGTAAAACCTATCTTAATTAGTCACCTTATTGAATTTGAATTGTAATGTTTAGTTTTTTAAGTCTTGGATGCTTAAACTTCTGTATTCTTGACTTCTTATGGTATTTGCTTTGTTTTGCTGTATATATGTATTAGTTATTTAATTAATATTTTAAATAAATTTAAACTAGCAGTTATCTTGCTATTGCTCTGTTGGAATTGCTTTTTTGGTTGCCGCTAAGCATCACTCTTTGGGATTGATCTATATGTTATTGCATGATAGAATTTTATTAGAAGAGAATATGAGAGTAGGAAAAAGACTTGAATTCTGGAGATCTTAAATTTTATGCCAGAAGATATCAGCAAAAACCATAGGAAAATCTGCAAGTGAGACAATCGGCAAAAGTATTTTACACCGGATTCATATACAACACACACTTTAACTTTCTCGACCCCCTAACTTCCTTTTTCAAAGAAGTGGGGGAAGAACGGTATTATTATTTATTTAGGCGGGGAGGGATTTTGGGCACCGGACTACACATTCCCTGGGTGGATTCAAACTATCTGTTTTGATTAGAATACTACATACATAGTTACCACTGCACCAACATCCTAACCTTCTACTAACTAGATAAACAAACCCATTTACTAACAGCCGCTAACAAGCACCAAACATTCTCCCATTGGATAGTGTGCTCTAGTATATATATACAGATGTGTAAGCGTAAGTGTGAATCAGTTACGACAGATCCAAGCACCTAACATTATTTTGTACATTTTTATATGCTCAGTATAAACTATTTATCCTGTATCTAATGTTTGGTAGCAGTTATCCTGCTGTAGAATTTAAACTATACATTTATAGAGTACTAATGCGCTCTATCACTTATCCTGAAAGGGATTGGGACAAAGTACTGATCTTTTTATGTTATTGATCTCCTTTTATACTACTAGTGTCTATAGATGTTGCATGCTACTAGTATACTCATTTGTTCTTTATTCAATCGCGCACATTAATTTGTTCTTGTTCATCTATTTTGGCAAACTATCTTTTGATTGTTTCTTTGTGATGCTTGATTTAGTTGGTTTTTTTTGTTTTGTTTGAGTTCTTATTTTTATTGTGTCTTTCTCCAGAAGATGTTGCATAGTGAGATTAATGAAGTATTAGCTTGGAATCAGTATTTTATGTTTGGGAGGTATCTTTTCTAACTTTTCTTGCCATTATCAGGGAATTGTCAGAGGGAAGCTGGATCAGTTGCGACGATGCTTTGAGGTCCTAGCTCATTATCATGTTTTTTGTTATAGTAAAATTAAATTGTGCTTTTGATCTTTTATTTTTATTTTTTTCATCTGTAGAGTTGTCTGTTGGGAATTTCTTTGATCTTTGAGGTTGATTTCAGGTCCAATTTGCAGCAGGTAGGGACTTGAGGCCTGGTCAACTGGGCAACATGATACAGACACTCTCCGACTGGTAATCTATCTTTTCTTAAATAAGGTCTTGTGTGTCTTATATTTCTATGGCACTATCAGCAAAGCAACCACCTTTGCCTGGAAAGAGACCTGACTTTAGAATATGGCCCCTTTCCAAAATATCTTTTGCTTATGTCTGTTTAGCTTTCATTATCAATTGAATTTGGCTTTTAAGCTTTCAATTATCAACTTGCACAATTTTTTTTTTGTATATAAATGTTAAACCTTACATTTGCTACTCTGTCTTGTTTCTTTGGTTAAAAACTTCTCAAAATGGTATTTTCCTATACAATGCTAACTTTTTAAATGTAATACAAAGAGTTTCTCTTCAAATACTAAAATTTAATTCATGACTGGGAAACACAGGTTATCTACATCAGAAAATATGCTTGTTTCAATTCAAGACAAGATAAAATGGGCTGACTCAATGAGTGAAATTGACAAGAAGCACCGGAAGGAGGTGGAAGAAAAGGTTGATGAAGTGAAGAAGTCCATCTTCAAGGTCGGTTGGATTTATTTTTATTGCTTTACTTTTTTAGAGTTTTTTATTCTTAAATATATAGATGATAAAAGCTTGCTTGTATATTAAATTTTAAGGGTTTGTGCTAAATATGTTGGAATTTTATTTATCTTTTTTGTGTATCTGTCTGTTCTGTGAATGTTGTATTGATTTCTCACTGCAGACAAGACTCTTTAACAAATATGTTTATGAACTGAAATTGAACATCCCAGTTTTTGAGATAACTGAAAACCACATCAATATGTTTATGAACTGATGTTAGTTTGATTGAGTTGGACAGTTCCTTGAAACCCACCAACTTATCCACTAGTTAGAAGGATGAGGAAGTTTGCTACTGAAAGATATTTATGATAAAAAATTATGCACTCCTATGAAAGAAGTAAACAAGTTTATAGTAGAAAAGTTGTAGGTAAAAGTGTCTGTTGTATGTATAAAGTCATGGATAGGAAGTCCCAATATTTTGCTATATTGATGACTGCAACTCTAAAATTATGAAGGCAAATCTGCCTGTAGAAACATTTACACCCTTGTTCTTCAGTAATAGGAAGTCCCAATATTGCTATATTAACGACTGCAACTCTAAAATTATGAAGGCAAATCTGCCTGTAGAAACACTTCCCCTTGTTCTTCAGTAATTAAAATAAAATCTAGTTGAGTTATAGACCTTCATAATTGCTGTATGTAGCCTTCAACTTGACGGCTAACCTATATGATCTTAAATGTCTGTTTTTTTTTTGGTCATATATTAAATGTTTGTCGTTCTTTATAATTGGGATATACTGGTCGACGTGTCTTACTTACATCGTGGCAGAAGTTACACACTGTGAGCAGGCCGACATCGACTTCCGAGGGCATGAGGAGATCTGCGCTGAATCTGGTGGAGTGATGGATTATGAAGAAGATCGAAGCCGACCAAAGAGGTAATTTGAGAAATTTAATATCAGTCAAGTATTTGATCAATTATCTTAATAAAATTGATTTTCTATGTTGAAATTGGCCATAAAATCACCTATAACTGTATTAACATAGTTTTTGATTGGAAGAATGAAGCTGGTCTTAATTGAGTATAGCTGTCATGTTTGCATTGAATTTGTAACTAAACATCTGTTCACCGCCTCTTTTTATGCTAAACTGGTATGGCATAATCAGTCCATCAATGGGACTGAGATCAGATATCACATCATAAAGGAGATCTGATCTGAATGTAAATGTGTTTTGTAATATCATCTATTTCAAGCTAGAATATGATTGAGCTTTGTGTATTCATTTAAATATTAAAATTTTCTTGTATTTCTAGTCATGAGATTTTTGGCTTAATTTTTTTGCAGGAGGCGGCATCCGATATCTTGAGGATTGCAGTAGATAAAGTAGCTCAATGAATTGGGTGTTTTAGTTGCTTGCCCGACTTTTATTCATGGCATGCGTCAATTGAGAATATCAGCTTTTGGAGACAAGTAAAACTCATCCATATTGCACTTGTCTAGCACCACAAAGCGAGTTAGGAACAAGGAACAAAAAGGAACACTTTATTTCTGAGGTCGTATTTTGGAAATTGATAGTATTTCCGGAACCATTGTTAATACTATATACTGCGTCGTTTAAAACAAGCTGAGGTGGTGGTGCGGCTTTTAGTTTAGGTTGCTAAGTGCTACAGTTTTTTGTTCTTCTTTTCTATGCTTCATTTATACTGCCTCAATTGCATTGCTATATATATATATATATATATATATATATATATTTCCAAAGTTAGATATGTATTGTGGTGAGAGTTACATAGATTAGTCCACCGATCGAAATGGAATAGATTCTCTCTATTGAGAATCCCTAATGCTTTCTCCCTTAGATCCATCTCAACCTTTCAAACACCATAGTCACTCTTTTTTCTCTATTATAAAACCTTCCCATTCTTATTATTTTAGGGTCCAACATGACCATAATTTTAATGAGAGAAACTATTCCTGTTCACCATGCACCATAGAGGAATATTTTCAGGTGTACATGTACGCTGACCCTCTGCTACCCCTCCCTCCACTCTTGGTTAGGCATCCACTCAGTTGTTTTGGTTTAATCGGTGCTAGTTAATGTTTCTCTTTTGCTGTGTCTGCGTATTGTAAAGATTAGTTTGTCTTATTTAAATTGACTTAAAATTTATATGGCAGAATGGCTAATTGGCTTACTATAAGGGTGCTAATAGTGATGAACATTTAGAATATGAATGTGGCTAATTGGCTTACTATAAGGGTGCTAATAGATGAACAATTAGAATATGAATGTAGTGCAACTTGTATTAACCGATCCTTGACAAGCATTAATCAGATTTTAAGTGTAAAAGATATGGTCCAGTGTGATTGAGTGAAGTCCTCACACCGTCATCCGATCAAGCTGCGTCCACATTGACCTTGAACATTTCCAATGGCTTCTATATGAAGATGATTTCCTAATAAACACACAGGTGTTTACTAAACATGTACTTTCAATGATAAGCTTTATTTTTTTTCCCGCCAAATGCTACATACATCAGAAACTGTTGCCTCCATTGCCTATAGCTTTATTTTTTGAATCTTTGAGCCAATGTTTGAAACTTCCTCAATCAATTCTTACGATTGATGTGTTCAGTAAAATATAGCTAAGATATAAGCGTCAAGGTTTAGAAGCAGTTCACTTTATAATGGTCCACTATTCTATGATGTTGTATAGTGGGGATCACCATATAGACGATTTGTGTCGTTTGTGGCACTCTCCTTACCCAAAACATAAGGAGTACTAGGTTAGAAGTTGAGAAAATGGAAAATGAGTAAAAGGTTTCAAATCCTTATTTTCTTAAAATAAATTACTATTTACAGGGAAGGCTGTGCTAGGTTATTTCTTATTAGACTCTCAAATTCAATTAGCAAATTTGCCTATAATCACTCTCTTGTTCGTTCATGCAGAATAGTTGCTTGTTTCTAGAAAGATTTATTAGCCTTTACAACTAATTAAGATTAATTACAAGGAGCTAATAGACTAATTTTAGGGAAAGAGATTAATCAATTTTTGCGATACAATTAATCAATTTTTATGCAGAAACAGAGACCAATTGCATATTTTGATATTGAGTTTTGGTTTCTCTATTGTATCGAATTAAGGAATGTACCAAGTTTACAAGCTATTACACCATCAAGCTGTTCGTGGCAAATAATGAATATATTATATTTGTAAGTATGTATATATTTTTGACTTCTAGAGAGGTATTTGTTAGTATATTATATTTACAATATATATAAACAAAATTTATTTGTAAATAATGTCCTTCTCATCAAAAGATGGATGCTTCTATTTCTATTTATTTACAAATTTGTAAATTAAACGGTTTGAGACATTTTATAAATGTTATTATTTTTCCTTCAAAAAATATAAATGTTATTATTTTCTTAAATTTTTTTCTTTAAATAGAGCCCAAATTATACAACCGAGTTATTAAGTTCAATTCAATTCAGTCATGCAATTGGCTCAATTTAGCGGTTCAACCAATAATCTAGTTATTCAACATCCTTTATTGATCAATCACCGAACCCTTTTTTTTTTGTGTGACGATAACGAACTAGTTTTTAAAAGAAGAATGATATTTGTATAACTATTTTTGAGATAAATTTTAGGACAATTATTTTGTCCTCTTCTTTTGGAACAAAAGCAATATAGAAAGTGAGAAAAAAAAGGAAGAGAGAGACTAATAACACAACATAAGTATGAGAGAGTCGTTTCAAAAATCATCATAAAATGATTATAGAAATATCATTTCTCCTTTTCAAAACAATGATTTCGATTGTTGATAGTATTCCATTTTTTAGTTTATACACCCTTGTCCCTAATTATAAGAGCATTTACAAAAAATGTTTTTCACAAAATATAAGATTCTCTACAAATTTTTAAATACATTTTTTTTCTTTTCAATATATCAATTATTAATACTATCAATTTATCTTAGAATATAACTAATCCAATAACTTTTTTAATAGTAGTGATTTTTTTTAAGTTTTTTATAAAAAGAGACGACGGGAATAATACTTTATCCATAACCATTAGGTAACCAAATGATTCAGCCACTTCATAATTAATATTAATCATGATGATGCGTGAATAATAAGATAATAAAGTGATAATTCAACTTCCTTAGAAAAATAGGTTAAATATATTTTTTATCTCTGTAAATATATCAAATTTTCGTTTTAATTCCTTTAAAAAATTTCTTTAACTTTTAGTCTCTCAAAAGCATTCCATCTTCACTTTTGATCCTTCATTTTAAGTAAACTCATATGTAAAATTTAAATTTTTGAATAAAATTTGCAGAATAGTATATAATATTATAAAACTTTTTCAAAAAAATTAGAATTTTTAAACAAAACATGAATTAAATATGAATTTTATATGTTTGGTGGTTAAAAATTCATATTTTGTTAATTTTTTTGGCTTAATTGTACTTTCCCTCTATCTTTTGTTAATTGTGCGATTTTGCACCCCTCTTTGTTTTTGAGCAATTTTGCACCCATCTTTTGCCAATTGTGTTTTGTTCAAAATCATCATTAAAAGAGGGGAAATGAGGCAAAAGATGGGGTGCAAAATCGCTCGAAAAAAGATGAGGGGGTGCAAAATCGCACAATTGACAAAAAGATAGGGGGCAAAAATGCAATTAAACACAAGAAGGTCCATCTAACAAGAAAGGGAGCATAAAGATGGGGTACAAAATCGTTCAAAAAAAGAGGAGGTGCAAAATCGTACAATTAGCAAAAGATAGGGGGAAAAGTACAATATTATACACATTTCATTAAAAAAATACAAGGCCACACATGAGTTAACTTGAAGAAAATGTACCAAAAGTAGTGATTGAAATTTTTATAATGACTAAACATAAGAAAAGAATTTTTTTTAGAGAGACTAAAACAAAAAGTTGAAATATTCATAAAAAAAAAATAGAAAGTGATAATTCAACTTGAAAGCAAATCATATCGTATATAGGACAAACTCTGGGCAGTTGTATGCCAGCGGTTGGGGGTAGGCCAAGCTTTGTTTGGTCCCATCTTATTACTAAATTTAGGTTTGGCCAAAGCTATCCAGTAACATCCATAAATTGGTTGGTCCCATTATTGTTCTAAATTTAGCTTTAGCTATAACAATTAAGAATCATCGTGTTTTCCACACGTGCTATTTAGTTAATTATACCGGAGTTTATAGAGTAAAATAATACTCTTTTCGTCTTAAAATAACTAAAACATTTGTAAAAAAATTATCTCAAAATAACTGATTCATTAAACTTTTGAATGAAATATTAATCCGTCTTTTTCTTCTAATTAAAACTTTAAGTAATACAATTTTTATAATCCACAATTTAATATCTTCCACTTTGTATTTATGATAATGGTAAATGCAATATCCCAGTGAGCTTAACTCAACTGGTAGGGATGTTGCATATTATATGCAGGGGCTGAGGTTCGAACCCCGGACACTCCACTTCTCCACAATTAAATTGTGTGAGCTCTAACCATTAGATTAGACCAAAAAAAATGCAATAACCAGCGGCGAAGCTCGCACAATTTCTACGAGGGAGCCAAATATAAAGAAGTCATAAAATATATTCTAAAAATTAATATATTAAACTTAAATCAATAAGTACAATAAAGTTTACTAATATCTAAAGAAACAACAAAGAAAATAAAAGTTTAACTATAATTATTTATAAAAGTTGAGTTTTATGGTGTTATTAGAACTTAAATTTATCCATAATTGACACTAAACTAAATATATTATCGATATTTGTGCAATATCATCTCCCATTAAACCAACAAAATTGTTTGGAGTAGATAAATAATATATTAATGGGGTAGCTACATATAAACCTATACCAATTATTCAAAAAAAATTCTTCATTTGGGGTAGTCAATACTACCCCATGGCTATGAAGTCAATCGCCCTTGACAATAACAAAAAAACACTTAAAACCATTTTTATCATTCTCTTTCACTTATTTACTAATTTAATCACTTATTTATGAAATTAGTGATTCTCTTTCACTTATTTACTTTCTTTTATCATTCCATGCGAGTGACGTTTTGCGCCTAATAAGGGCAATGTTTCGTTATTGCATCCGACACCATAGATCAACTAATATTTTTCACAAAAAAAACTAATATTTTGATTTTTTTTTTTTGAGCAAAACTAATATTTTAAATATTTTTTTATAGAACAAATATTTTGACTTTTTTAGGAGAACAAGTATTTTAACTTCATTTTGTATACACTATACTTTACATTTAAGACCATGTTAACAAGTTTCCCTAAAACATTAATTAAGGAAAAAAAATAATTTTTATAATAAAAAGGGATGCACGCATTGCATAACATTATTTCTACATTAAGCTTCTAAATTTGTGCTTTAAAGACACAAGTTAACATTTCCCAATAAAAAATAGTTTTTTTTTTTTTTGCATTTTTCAAACGATGGCTACACAAATTTTAAGATAATTTTATCATATTTAATTCATTAACAAAAGCCTCAGATGTCAGCATTTTTCTTGCATTTATTTCTTGAAAGGAATATTTATATTTATTTATTAATATTCCCTTCATTGGTATTTTTCCCATTTTATATACAAGAGAATCTTGCTACGTGGTATGCATGTGGGCTTAAAAGTTGGCACAAGCATTTTTATATTTTATTAAACAATTTTTTTTTTATAGAGAATCATTCTCTATTTAAATTATAAATAACATCCATTACATAAAAAATAATCATCCTTATTAAGAAATGTAAGGGTGTGTTTGTTTCAAGTTTATCAAATTTATTTTTAGGAAAAACATTCCTTGGAATATAAAGATGAGAATTTTATTCCAAGGTATTTAGGAAAAATATGTTTGGTTAACTTTATAATATTCTTAGGAAACCATAAAAATAGGGATTATAATAGGTAACTATTTATGAATTTATTCCCATCTTCATGGGAACTTTATTCTCATCCTCTTCCTTGGGAAAAATTTTCTATTCCCAGGAACATTTTATACCCGGGAATAAAATTTAGTAAACTTGTAACAAACATAGGCATATATATTCCTATCATTTTATTCCCGGGAATCAACAAATATAACTTGAAACAAACACACCCTAAGTTTATACATGAGTAACTAACTAACTTGTATTGAACTTTACTAACCACTAATTGTTCTAATATTAAAAATTGGGGTTCTAATAAAAAAACCAAAAACCAAAAAAGAATGATCACTTATTTAGTGCAAAATGAATCTTAAATATATTCATCCTTGTTGTTTAAAATAAGTGTATTGATTATTCCTATCTAAATATAGTGACAAACCAGTACTATTATTTGGGGGGAAATAGTAATAAACTAGTACAGTATGTATGATTAAACTTAAGATAAAAGAAAGAAATACTAATTATTAAGGGACTTAATTTGTGTTGTTAATATAAACCACTGACAAAAAATACAATGCAAATAGTAATTTCTATTAAAATAAAGTAGTTTTAAACATTTAATAGAGAACTCTGAAATGCATATTAATTCATAAATTTTATAAAAGAATTACAATGGCCCAATGATTATGTATGTAATTGAGACTTTTGTAGTACAATAAAACTTCACGTTTTACAATTTTTACGTTTTTATTTTAAATTGACTAAAACTAAAATTATTAAGAAAAACGCAAATGCTGGTGACTGAACCTAAGACCATACATTCTATTTTACCACTTATCTATTGCAAGGTTTCCGTTAATTTTTATCTTTTAAGATGTATAGCAAACACTTGTAAACCTTATATTACTTTTTTTAGGCCCTCAAAATTGTGAGTCTCGTCTCCGTAGCTCACCCTGTACATCGGGATTGACCTAGTGGTGTTCAGGCACGGATTCACCATGGGGTAATGGGGTCAACCGACCCCACTTGCCTCCACTTGCATATTGTATTTTTAACTTAAAATTAGATATTTATGTTGTTTGATCCCACTTATATAGTATTATTGTCTTAACATAGTCTATTGATAACACTACAAAAAATTACAAAACTATAAAGGAACCTAATGAGTATTCTAAGAGCATTATAGTTAAGAAATCAAAAGAAGTAAGTTTTTTTTTATAAAAAGTTATTGTAATTATTATATCGATATAACTTTGACCCCACTTATTAACATTTATGGATCCGTCACTGGTGGTGGTGGCATGAGACCTTGGAGTTTCATCTCATGTTCGATTATCCCTGATGCCCATTTCAATGTGCTAGTTTAGTTTTTTTTTGTTTTTTATAAAAAATAAAAATAAAACAAAATTTATTTATAAGTAATGTCGTTGTCAAAAGATAGATGCTTCTAATTATTTACAAATTTGTAAATTATATGGTTTGTGACATTTTATAAATGTTAAAATTTTTAACTTTTATTTAAATAACTCACATGGTTCCATCTAATACCCATACAACTTTTTATTTTTATTTTTACAGAGCCTAAATCATATAACCGAGCTATTCGGTTCAATCCAATTAAGTCATGCAATTGGGCCAATAACGAACAAGTTTTCAGAACATTGATTTTGATTGATGATGATATTCCATTGTCTTCCTCCGTTCTACTTTAAATGACCTAATTTAAAAATGAGTTTTTCTAACCTGTGCAATCTTGCACAGCTTAAAGGGTAATAAATGCATAATTTTTGGGGTTTTCCTATGCCTTATTAATGAGTCAATTAATTAGTTTTTTTTCTTTCTAAAAAGATGTTTGTTTTTTCTCTCCTATTTTTTCTGAAATGCTAACGAACAAACCTTCCTCCCTGAGTCTTAATCTTCGTCAATTTTAATCAAGCAGCCCATGAATTGTGATTCATCCATTTCCCCTTAACCTTCGTCAGTATTTCTTTTTTCCACTAAACAAAAATCAATGTCAAAGATTTCTATTCTTTCCTCTCTAATTTACAATATTTTATTTCATTTAAAATTTGATTGTAGGGTAATATATTGATCGATGGAACCTGCATATATGACAAAAATTGAAATTTCAACAAGCTCTATGTATGTATGGATCTCTCAAAAAAAAAAAAACTAGTTGTATGAATGGTAAGGGCTCTGTGATATATTGTTCATTGGCAATTGTAAAAATAAGAGAGAGCATTTCACGAAAAAAAAAGGAGAGAGAAAAAAACAATTTTTAAGAAAATATTAATTAAATGACTCATTAATAAGGCATAGGAAAACCCCAAAAATTATGCATTTATTACCCCTTAAGTCGTACAAGATTTTACAGGTTAGAAAAACCCTTTGAAAATATGTATTGTTCACATAACATACTTTGATTCTATTTTTCTACTAATATATAAAGACAAAATATAACATATAAGATGTTATTGAATTCGTACCGATGAATATTTTCAAAATATCAAATTTTTATAATTTTTTCTAACAAATTATTAAAGATATTTAAGGTCAAAATTGAACATGACATACGTATCAGAATACCGTGTCACCTAAAATAGGACTGATGGAGTATTTTTTTTAGGAAAGGACCGACGGAGTATTAATTTGAGGAACAGATGCATGTATAGTTGTGTGAAGGCATGTGCCTGCACAAACTTTTCAATTTTTTTTAGTGGTATTATACATGTGTTTTTATACTATGAAGAAGGGTATGAAGAAGGGTCTGCCTTCACATAATTGGATTTGCTTCGCACCCTTCAGCATAACTTTTCTTTCTTAACTCAAGCCAATCGCATAATTTTTTGATTTTTGAGAGGGCCAATCACACAAGTTAAATCCTACAAGTTGATTTCCAACCAAAAAAAACCCTATTCAAATAAAGAACAAATCATTAATTTAGTCTCTAAACTATCTTTTTTTTTAATTTTAAATTTAGTGTCTAATTTATGTAAGTATAATAATTTGTCTCTAAAGTATATAATATTCGTCAATTTAATCTCTGATATTGAGTTGTTAGTGATTAAATTGATGGAATTTCATATAGTTTAGTAACTAAATTGACGAATTTTATATAAATTAAGAACTATTGTTATATTTATGTAGTTTATGGACTAAATTGGAAAATGAACGATAATTTTGTTGGAGCTTGATTAACAATGGTGGAGTTTCACTGATCTCACACGCACTTTTCAGAGAGAGAATATAGTTGTAACAGAATTTGAGGGAAGTAACTGAACTGATTTTTATTCACTATGTAAAAGGTATTTATATCACTTACAAATGTATTGTATATTCACCTTATAAAGTGTAAGCTATATATGTGAATACAAAACTATATTATTTATTTATTAAACAACTAACAAATTTATAGACTAAATTGATGGCTAATTCATTCAAAAAAAAAAAATACATGTAAGCGAAGATTACAAAACACAAAATACACGCACCTATTAATTTATATGTACAATGTCCTCACTATTCAAAATCTCTGGATCCGTTATTGATTAGTTTATAAAACTTTATCCACAATCATTAGGTAACTGAATGATTCAGCCACTTGATAATAATAATTATTCTTGACAATTAATTATTAATCATGATGATTTGTGAATATATTAAGATAATAAAGTGATAATTCACTTCTTAAAAAATTAACGCGATAATTCAACTCGAAAGCAATTTTCTCCTCAAATAAAATAAAAGAAGCAATCGTATATAGGACAAACTTTGGGCAGTTGTATGACCGTGAAGTGTGGTTGCCTGCCCTTGGGGGGTAGGTCAAGCTATTTTGGTCATTGCGTTTTCCAATCGTCCTGTTGGGTAGGCCAGGCTATTGGTCACATCCATTAATTGGTGGGTCTCATTCTTTTTTTTAAGGTTAACCCTTCTATTTTCAAAACAATAAGATTTTGATAAGTCAAAATTTCATAAGATAAATAAAGTCTAATAAAAAAAAAATTATTTAAGATTCAATTTTATGTTCTATTTGAACAATTTATACTTCCTTGTCCTATGATAATCGAGTTATTTGTCAGAAAATATTGATCAATTTCACTTTTTAATACAACATAATTTACTTTTTCTTTCTTTCAATTATAACTCTAATTAATACAACCACTCACAATTCAATATATTATACTTTACATTTATGATGAAGAAGAATGCACTAATACTTGACAAAAACACTAAAATCCATTGTTCTTTCTCTTTCATTATACACTTTTCTTAATCTCTGTGAAATGATCAACTGACTCAGCTAAACTAGGACGAAGGGAGTATTCATTAACCATCTGAAATCAACAAATATTTAAAAAGAAAATAATAGCACTTTGTGTTTTTCTCAAAATTTAGCTTTAGCTATAAGGATTAAGAATCATTGTGTTTTCCACACGTGCTATTTTGTTTATTATATAGTTATTCTAAGTAAAATAATACTTTGTTCTTCACAATAAAATAATAGTACTTTGCTTATTTTAGAGGAAGATAATAGTACTTTGTTAATTATATAGTTTTCCTGAGTAAAATATGCGAGTGACGGACGTATTAGCGCCTAATAAGGGCAAAGCTTCATTATTGCATCCAATGCCATAGATCAACAAATATTTTAATTTCTTTTATATATGATATACACATTAACATTTATTTCTTTGAAGGAATATTTATATTAATAATTGCTCTAAAAAAATAAATTAATAATTAATAATCCCGTCATTAGTATTTTCCTTAATACCAGAGAATCTTGGTACGTGGTATATTACTATACTACAATGCATGCAGGCTTAAAAAGTGAGAAATGATATTTGTATAACTATTTTATGATAATTTTTGAACAATTTTTGCTCTTATATGTACTTATCATCTCTTTTCTTTTTTCATTCTCTATTATTTTTGACCAATAAGAAGAGAGACAAATAAGATTGTTATAGAAGTTGTCATCAAGTCGTTGTCCAAATATCATTACGCTAAAAAGTTGGCATAAACTTTTTTATATTTTACTATACTGTCTCTATATTACTACTATAATATTGTGTGGTTGATCTGGAAGACTGGTGCCATTTTCTCCAATTTGACACCTTATGTTGAGCAACTAGTGAATCGTATTAAGTTTACCTCTTGACAATTGTTCTTGCCTAAGTCCTCCATATCTTCTTGTATCATATATGAGTTGATAGTGTATCATTCCTTATGACAATTGTTATATTTTTTCTTTCTTTTTTACTGTTGTTTTTGGGTTACTTTAATCTCTCCTTATACGAGTACGTATAAAGATATCAAGGAAGTATTGAATTCGAGTACCTATATCTTGTAATTCGTTTCTTTAATATATTTTTGCCATTAAAAGAAAACGACATGTATTCATTCAATAAAATGCTATTCTCTTTTTTGAATAAAAATACTATTATCATCCCCTCAAACAAAAAAATAATACTCCTCCGTCCCACAATACATGACATAGTTGACCATATTACGCATGCTAATATATAATTTTGAGCTTAAATATCTTGAATAATATATTAGAAAAAATTATGAAAATTTGATATTTTGAAAATACTCATCGAGACGAATCTAATGACATTTTATATGATATTATTTATCTTTGTATATTAGTAGAAAAACATGATCAAAGTAAATTAGATCAAAATTACACATTTTTAAATGAGTCATCTATTATAGGACGGAAATAGTTATTTTCTTCTCGTCCTAAAAACAAATAAATTTAATACTATAAGCCCAGCCAGTTGGCCATACGTCGTTGTCGTCGATTTTCCTAACACTGTCTTTGTCACTGCCTTTATGAATTATTATTAAAAAAAAAAATCTTAAAAATCTGACCAATCCAAACCCTGCCACATACACCTTATGGAGACGAATCCATTAACCATTATAACTTAAATAAGTGAATAAATAATTGCAGATTCCAAAGCAAAAATATCACTTGCAAAAAAAAAAAGCAAAAATATCTCGGATATGAACAATTAAAAACTCTAGTTCATGATTTCTCGAGGTAAACGATACTACTACGAGTTCTCTTTTAAAAGTATTGACAACATCCTAAGTGTGCTTGCGATCAATTTATGGATGCTCAGGATATATAGGCCTAATAACATGAATAACACTCTAGTCTCTTGACTTCAATCCTCACATGCAAAGACAAAACTCACGGCTAAATATAGGTTCATAGAAACTCATCGACATAACCACTGACCAAGGATTTTATGTATGAGTACTTTGACTCTTATTGTTATGATTAAGTCTTTGACGTTTTCAATTAATGGGGGTTTGTTATAGTATTTTCATATGCTAATTGAGCCATTCTTTAACCAGTATATTTTTTTTAAGGGTTATGTTAACTTGTGTCCTAAGGGCACAAGTTAAAGAGTTTAAAATGGAAATTAAAAATAAATTTTGTCTTGAAAGTATAACTTTTACAACTTTTAAAACATTGAATGCACAAGTTCTAAGAAAAACCTTCTACAAGTTAACATTTCTCTTTTTTTTAATAATATGTTAGGATTTTCATATGCCTAATGAGATATTTTACCCTTCGAATAGTTATTTAATCATTACCCCCATTAACAAGTTATCCAACCCTGGAAACATAGATGGTCTATGATGGTAGTTCATCTCTCTATCTATACAGATTCCTTTTTCCGTTACTATCTACCAATTCTTATGAATCTAATGGTACACAATTCTTGACCCATCGTTTATCCAAATATAAGCTATAAGTTGTATTTTTATTGTTAAAATTATATTCAAATCCTTCACCACACTGCACATAGACGCGCATAAAATGTCATTCAATATATTGATGCATGATTTTCTTTTTCAATTTTTCGGTGAGGTGGTGCATAAGAACATTATACATTTATTTAAATATTTATGCATATAAAGATATAATGTCTGCGTAACCACATGTCGTTCAATATATATTTTAATAGAATATCCTAAACTTTCGTCAAAAAAAATAGAATATCCTAAACTAAATGCTTTCAACAAACGGAGAAGAGATTCAAAATCTCACAAACATCTATTCAACCAAAAAAATAATCCCACAAACATCTTTACCTAGATAACATATTAACATGCAGTCCTTATAGTATTCGATTGTTAAACAAATTATAACATGTGAGACAATTGATGATTCACGGAAAGAACCATAAATTATACTTCGTTAAAGATGTTTGAATTACACTCGCATATCTCACTTTCTACGTAAAATCATGCATTCTCTCTTATGCAAAACATATTAAAAAAAATTCACTCCTCTCTTGCTCTTCTCGTTCTTCCTCCTCTTTTTTCTCAAATAAAATTCCAATAACCGAGTTTGTTGGACTCTTTATCCAATCCAATAATATCTCATCCTTCACTCCTTAAATCTTGATTTAAAATAGGGTAACATGTTTCTTGAAGAATTCACCCCTCAACAAGTTGTCTTTGCATGTTTGGTTCATCATACAAAGACGACCTGATGATTTCAAAACGTTCTCTCATCTAACAATTGATTACTTAAATTTGATAACTATGTTGAAGATCGACGCAGGTAAATAGAAGACTTAGGGTCTTTATGACATGATTATAATGTCCAAGAATGACCTTTCATTTGATATCAATCTCTTTTATGAGCTCTTCAGCTACTGGTTTGTAACTAAACATACTTTTGTTTTTCATTGGGGTATGATGACCCAAATCCTTCTTGATGTTGCTGCCATTCTTGGCCTTCGCTTTGTTGGTGACAATGCCTCAACTGTCTATGCATCCCTAATCCATGAATTATGGATTGAATTTTCCAAGAATACCTGAAGATATTTGGCACGTAAAAAAGAAAAGAAAGTCATTAAATTTAATAATTTTGGTTCATGATTTTAGCCCTATGTTTCTAATAGTTTGTCTATTGGTTTACTCATTAACTTTTTGTTTTGGTTCTTTGTTTGTTTTTTTTTTTAAATATATTTTTAGAGGATAAATCAAAGATGATGAATAGTAATTTCCATATTTTTAGTGAATTCATTAGCTACATATTTAATTTCCTTGAATTGTCTTTATTATAATTATTATTAATTATTATTAATTATTATTATTTTACACTTTTTAGATTGTTTTTGTGAAATTTTTAGCTAACACACATAGACAACCCAAAATCTCTAATTTGGCCATCACTAATTACCGTTTTGAGGATCACTTTGACCACTGCCAACCACCACCTCCACGACTACCGTCAATCACCACTCCGACCATTGACAACAACCATTATGACCACCATCGATCAACAATGCATCTACCTTTAATCATAACCAACTACCATCCTGACCACCAAAAACCTCCATTTTGTCCATCACTCTAACCACCTCCAGTTACCTCCAATCATCATTTCATCCACCTTTAGTCTCCAATTTGATCACCATCGACTACCACTACTAAAAAAATGTTTTCACAAAATTTCAGACGAATTAGTGACAAATTTCAAACAAATTTTGGAAAAAATAAAGTTTAAGACGGAGTGCTATGGTGGTCGATCACCACGTTGACCTTCAACCTGACAACTGTCAACCACCACTCTGATGATCAACATTAACAACCACTTTGACCAGTGCTGACCACGACTCCAACCACCACTAATCAACATTGCATCCACCTTCGACTATCCTTTTGGCTACCAATTGACATCACTCTGACCACCGCTAACCACCACTTTAACCACTTTCAACTATCACTTTGACCACCATCGATCATCGATCCATACAAACTTTGAGCTCCAATATGTCTATCATTGATTATTACTATGCCTACCACTTCGACCACCACCGATCAATACTCCAATTATCCCTCGATTGCCAATCTGACCACAACTCCAACCACCACAACCATCGCCTTGACCCCAACTCTATCCACCTGTGATCAACAATCTGACCGCCACTGACTACCACTCTAACCTCCTCTACGATCACCACCCCTTACCATTATGACTACCAAGGATCATCACTTCAACAGTGGTCTGCCGACAACCATTACTTTCAACCACTTTTGTTATAATTACTACTAAAATAAATAGATTATATATTTGTAAAATTTTAATTATTTTGCAAGAAATGATATTATAGACCAATAAATGATATTTATACAATTATTTTGTAATAACCTTTGAGATAAACTTTCTTTTCTATTATCAGAGAGTTGTTCAAAAATTATTGTAAAATGATCGTATAAATATTATTTCTTTGTCTATAATATATAGTCTATACTGTTATATAGAATTATTCTATTTCTCCTATGTATATTCAATTACTGTTGAACAAATAACACGTGAAGAAAAATGAAGTTTCATCGAAGAACCGTAAATCAATATTTAATTTAATTTAATAAAAATGGGAATAACCCCACGTGCTTCCATATGGATGTCAACTTTTGAACAAAACTACTGTGGTTGCTCTATATAAATAGTAATAAATTGAAGTGTATAGCTCAATCCATTATCACTGGTGTGCTTCCACAGTCACTTTGAACGTCCAAAACATGTTGTTTTCTACCACAAAAGACTCAGAGTTTGCATATTTGGAAGATATTCAACAATACCTTCTTCATGATGATTCCAATATTCACACATCACATCAAGAAGTTCAAAGCCCTAACAATGAGTCAAAGACAACTGCATCTAAGCGTGAAGTGAAGACGCCTCCCACATGGAAGCGTTACAGGGGTGTGAGGCGTAGGCCGTGGGGAAAGTTTGCGGCGGAGATAAGAGACCCAAAAAAGAATGGTGCTAGGGTTTGGCTTGGTACTTATCTGACCGAGGAGGAAGCAGGTTTTGCTTACGACAAAGCTGCTTTCAAGATGCGTGGGCAAAAGGCCAAGCTCAATTTTCCCCACCTCATTGGCTCTGATGTGTACATGTCAGAGCCAAAGAGGGCGGTGGTTTTGAAACGGGAATCACCGGAGCCTTCTTCTTCTTCATCGGAAGATAGTTGTGACTCACCAGGGTCAAAGAAGAGGAGGAGCATGGTTGACCTACTTAACAAATTAGCCAAGAATAGAAGCCAAGTCATGGTGGTAGAAAATGAAATGGCCTCACTAGAAAATGATGTTGAGCAATGGGTGAATGAGTTGAGTGATTGCTCCCTTATATGGCGCTCTTAATTTTATGTGTCTTTATTTTAATTTTTCTATTTCTGCAGCTCCTAAGTTTTTTAGGTTTTTGCTGCAAGTGCAGCTGCTCCTAGAATAAGTTTGAGATACTTTTTGCATAACCCTGATGTTATTCAATGGGGGTTATGTTTAAGCATAGCTACGACTATATTGTAATTTTTCCAACAGAGCACTTCTTTGGATCTGTTGTTAAATTGAAGAAAAAGAAGTCTAAGATTTCACAATTTCAATTTTTTTTACTTTTGGTTTGTTCCTAAAATAATAGTAATAACCGTAAAAGAAGTTGAAAAGACAAACTCTCATAACCTTTGAACCATTTTGAGGTCCATATTAAAAACATAAAAAGAAAAAAAAAATACAAAGTCATGGATTCACGAATTGTTTTTAATATTTTTCCCCAAAATAATAATATAAGCATTTGTGTAAAAAGAAAAATGTTGAATTTTACTTTTATAGCTTTGAGCGAACTGGGTAATTCTTCAAGACCAAGTTCGTTTAAATTATTTTCTTCTTGAATAGTCATTTAGCTTGTTTACAAAGTGTATGAATTGTAACTTTGATAATGAATTTTGAATACCCATGTACTCATAAAGATTTGAGATTATTTAATTTGACTCTTCATTTAAATGATGATGGAGGTTGCTAGATGGAGAAATGGCTTGTTGGAACGGAGTGTTGAAGGTAAAATACGGTGAAGGAAATTCTTCTTATCAAATACCTCTTCGAGGATCAAGGTCGGAGCCCCCGATGGGCTGATGGTTCACCCGATAAATTAAAAAAATTAACATCATTTTACGAAATTTTAAACAATTTTACAATGGTTTTATTTTTCAGCAGTTCCAAACCCTCGCATAGCGGTGTGCAAGATTTTTGTCACACTTATACTTGGTTGGTGAACCAAGTTTACCATATATTTGTACAATATTAAAAAACAGTTTCATAATTTATAGTAATTGAAAAATATGTAATTCATTTTTTTAAAGTATCCTCTTTTTAATCAAACTCCGCCAGTTCAACTTTGTAGTTAAGGCTTATAACAACTTAAATTTTGTTTTTATATATTATAGTTTATTTTAGTGGCCAAGCCAGACGTTTTTTTTTTGGCTCCACCCTTGCTTGGGATATTGGCCAAGTATACTTCACTTTGGAGGAAAGATTTATGCGAGCTTGATAATGTGAGAGGATCACGATTGATTCTTTAAGTTTGTGAAGCAAAAAATTTGGAACGGAGAAACTACCTTTTTAATATGACACTTAGTTATCGAATATAAATCAAGATCGATCTATCACCCATCATTCTCTCTATCCCTCTATCACCTATGTCCCATATCACATGAATACACCACTCCTTTCTTATGTCACTTTTATCTCCATCTCTGTAAATGCATAATATAATATTTGGGTGTCTAGGATAAATTTTCAATTGTAAAATCTAGTTTTTCTGCCACATCAAAGTTTGTTGGTACTTGGTCCATAAGATCATAAAGCCAATATTTCACCACCATATAAAACAAAAACATGTTTGATAAACACTCATATAAATCTATACACCTTGAGTGAGAAATGAATAAAGAACAAGTGATATAATAAATGTTATACATTGATGATGTGATAATAAGAGAAATAGACACAAAATTAGGTGTTGAATGAATGTAGATGAATTTTAGTTGTTTAAATATAACATAATAGTTGACAAACTAATTACAATGTGCACGAAAGATTATGAACAAATAAACTAATAATATTCAACAAAGAGGGGATTTATTCATTTGTTGAACAACAAAAAGTGACGACCGTTGGCACAATTCAACACTTCATGAAGTTTCACAGAAATGACCTCAAGGGAATATTTAGATTAAATAATGAAATAACACACGCGGTTTCAATGTTAATTTTTGAATAAACAATTTCATAAACAAGAGTTGTTGCTATATATAAAAGTGTAGTGAGTAGAGCACATATTCCAAAGTCTAAGTGCTTCCACAAACGAAAACTTAGATCTAAAACACCACTATATTCTCTTATCTAAATTAAACATGGCTTCTACCACCAATGACTCAGATTTTGCATATTTGGAACATATTCAACAATACCTTCTTTTTGATGATTCCAGCTTTCTAACATCTTCTCAACCTTCTCCAAGCCCTAAAAGTGACAATGAGTCAGACACAACTATAGAGGCGCGTGAAATAAACACCGCTCCGATATGGAAGCGGTACAAGGGCGTGAGGCGTAGGCCATGGGGGAAGTTTGCGGCAGAGATCAGAGATCCAAAAAAGAATGGTGCTAGGGTTTGGCTTGGTACTTATGTGACTGAGGAGGAAGCAGCTTTGGCTTACGACAAAGCTGCTTTTAAGATGCGTGGCCGAAAGGCCAAGCTTAATTTTCCCCACCTCATTGGCTCTGATGTGTCTACACCAGAGCCAGAGAGGGAGGTGGTTTTGAAACGGGAATCACCAGAGCCTTCTTCATCGGAGGAAAGTTGTGAGTCATCGTCACCAAGGTTAAAGAGGAGGAGGGGCACGGTTGACCTACTTAACAAACTAGCCAAGAATAGATGTCAAGCTAAGGTGGTTGAAATTGAAACGGTCTCATCACAGGCAAATGATTTTGAGCAATGGGTGAATGAGTTGAGTGATAGCTCTCTAATTTGGTTCTCTTAGCTAGGGTGGTATTATTTTAATTTTTCTGTTTCGCAGCTCCTAAGTTAAATAGTTTTTCTGAGTGTAGCTGCTCCTATTTAGTTTGAGATCATTTTTGCATTACCCTGATGAATTTCAATGGGTGATGTTTAAGCAAAGCTATGACTTTATTGTATTTTTTTCCAACAGAGCACTTCTTTGGAACTATCTATTGTTAAATTGATGAAAAAGATGTCTAAGGTTGCACAATTTAAATTTATTTTACTTTTGTTTGTTTTACTTTTGTTTGTTATCAAGATATTTGTTTTGGATATGTAACCCCAAAATATAAATAATACTCCCCGTCCTTGTTTTATTATAAACAATTGACTTGTTAAGTTCATTGTGTAAGTGATGTACCTAATCTATATATAACGAGATGCATTAATTATTCAATGAACTTATTTATAAAGTCGATGTTTTTTTTATAATAAGGACCGGAGAGAATAGTCTTTATTCAAAAAGTAAGGTCTTCTAATATTGACTTCAAAAAAGCGTCAAAATGCAAACCACAAACTCCCACAATTTTGAGTAAAATAATGAATTTGGTAAATAAATAAAAGGGGAGTGAGTGCCTTGTTATTTTTACGAATGGCTAATTGTTCTAATGTATTGTATCCATAGGTAACTTTGGTTTTTGTTTTGAGGCTTCTAGATCACTCCTTGTACTTCATCTAGTGTATTTGGTCTTTGTACTCAGTTTTAATTTCAGCTTCTTCTGAATAAAATAGTTTCTTTTGATGTTAAAAAAGAAGGGGAATATATATGCTATTTTTTTAAGGTTCACCTTTGAACCATTTTGAGGTTTATGGGGTAAATCCGCAAGTGCATGGTTTACCGAAGTAGTAAAAAGAGAGTATCGTTTCAACAGGGAATTGTTCAATTCGATTAACTTTTATTGATGATTAGAAAAGAGTTTAGTTGTAAAGATTGGTTTTTTAACAGTTGAAAATAATAATAAAAAGGTGCCTTGAGATTATTGGTTCATCTTGATGACAAACCCTTCACAAACCAAACCCTAAACCTAGAACTTTATATTGGACCTACTTTCTAAAGACAAGTTTCTCCTAAGCCTATCAAATCTCCTTTCGGTTTCAGTGAGTGGGTTCCTCTAGCAACCACGCCTATTCTCATGGTTGATTGTTATTCTCACGTTTCGCAATCCTTGTCTAATTTCACTTGTTCCAATATCAAAACTTCTTCTTTCGATGCTTCGCTTTGATATTTGTGATGATGAATTAACAAGTACTAACCCTCCGCTGTTGCTTTATGAGTTTGATACTTGTTAATTCATTATAAAAATGGTGAAATTAGATTAGAAAGTAGATTTATATAAAATTAGGGTTCGGGGCTTGGTTTGATTAGGATTAGGTCATTAGACTCAACCAACAATCCCAAGACAAAAAGAGTCTTCTCACTCATGTTCATCATAGACATAGAAGAGAATAAGAAAAACATAAATAAAATAACAAGAAAATAAAGGAAGAACTTTTATTAAAGAAGACAATTGTCACTATTGAATTCCAAGAACAAAAGATGAATTGTTGTGATAGCTAACTACTCTATTTATAGTTTACAATGACTTAAGCCTTAAAAAATATATCACTAGAATGTTCCACAAGAAACCACGGGCTTTTAGGTCAGAAATAAACTAATAGGTAGCTTGCCCATGAAGCAGAAAGCATTAAAAGGCATCCTGGGAGCTGGCACGACCGTGTGGCTTGTGGCACGGGCCGTGCCAAGCTTCTGACTTGGGGGACATCATATTTTTTTATTGAATCTTAGTATTTTCAGCCCAAATCAGCCAAAATCCCTTTCTTTTGCTCCAAGACTCAATCTTTAGAATATTTGTTGTTGAAATTAAATAACTTGCAATTGAAGTAAAATAGTTCTAGAAAGGAAATAAAAACAAATAAAATCTAAATAAAATAGACTCAAATAATATATTTAAAACACTAATTATTGACTCATCAAGGTCTCTTGTGTAGTAAATGTGAGTTAGAAGTCCCACCTATATATAGCTTTGGTCTCACACTTTCTTTTTAATTCTAAACAATATGAGACATTTTTAATATGTATATTTTCAACCAACACTAACATTCTTCATTAATTTTGATTGCATCTCACAACATTCTAAGACAAGATTATAAGAAAAAAGAATGTCATATACAAACTTAAAGTATTTCTAAGTAGTGTATCTTGTATGAAGACTTAGAATGTTGGATCCGTCGTTGAGCTGGATCTGTCAATCCCAATGGATGAAGATTATAGAAGTGGAAACTCACACTTGAGGGGAAGATTGTTGGATTTCAAATGTTAGTGGTTAAGTCTCACATCTCTTCTCAATGGATGAAAGGTTGGATATGTAAGAGAGGTGATTCATATACCTATTGTCTTAAGGATTTAGGGGGAGATGTGTCGTCTCCCTTTTTTGTAGTCTTCGAGCATTGACCCGTTGTTACTCCCATGATCTTGTACACTCTCCAACAAAGAAGGCATCCCACTTAGTTTGGCTCACAACATTTTGGTGCATTTGTTTGGAGATCAATAGTAAAATCAAATTAAACAATGAGTTAGCGGTAATGTGTTTTCAAGTGCATTTGTTTTTCTCATAGGTCAGTTTTAAACATCCTATCGTCCGTAGACAAAATCAAACAACTATCTTGTATTTGATTCATTAGTAAGGAAAGAGGAAATTAGATTTTCGTCTTAGTAAATTGTTAGAATAATCCCATTTTTTGCTTGCAAATTGTGTAATTATTTTAGATACAATGAGCTGGAGTATCCCTTGTACTCTCTTTAATAAGATGTTGTTTATAAAAAGATTTTTTTTTTATAAACTAAAATTTTATTAATGAGAATACAAATGGTACTCTAACCCTTACAACTAAAGCAATCCGAACGCGGCAACATAGCATAAGAAGTCTACCCACCTTCTAAGGGTTGCAGAGCTTTCACCAAATCACGCGTGCCACAATCAGACATAATAATCTTAATTTTAAATCGATCAGTTTGGTGGATAGAGGAGATTTAATTAAACTTTTTTCATTGGAAGAGGTAAAGCAAGCAGTGTAAGACTGTGACAATTTCAAGAGTTTAAGAACGGATGGGATAAATTTGCTTTGAAGGTTATTTGACTCTCTATGGTGTGGGTGATTTGAAAAGAAAGATCCAAGCGTTTATTTTCAAAACAAGGAGAATCAATTGCAAAGTTTATATGAAAAGAATAAGATCCAGACTTTTTGGTGGTTGAAATCGACATATGTTACGTTCAATTTTTATTACCATTTTTGGAGACTTAGGGGGTGTATTGGATTAGGATTTTAAGAGATTTTAAAAGACTTTTTTATTACGAAAAAGTGTTGTGGTATTCAATCAAGACTCTTTGTAACTAAAAAAAAGTCTTGTGGTATTCAATCAAGACTGTTTGTCATTTAAAAAAAGTCTCGTTGTATTCAATCAAGACTCCTCATTACTTAAAAAAAGTCTTGTGGTATTCAAAATCATTTAAATTTCGAAGGATTGTTTAATAAATTGGATTTTGATGGATTTTCTAGTGAAATTTTAACATGAAAAAGTCTTTCATGAAAACATGGGATTTCTTAGGATCGTTTTTTCTTTCAAGATTTTACTATCTCTTTCCCCTCCCTCATCTCTCCTCTCTTCTTCTCTCTTCCATCCTCTCTCTCTACATCTCTTCCCCTCCCCCCTCTCTCTCTATCTCTTACCCTCCCTCTCACTCTTTTTTTTCCTCCTCTCTCTCTCTCTCTCTCTTTTTTTTCCCCCTCTCTCTCTCTCTCTCTCTCTCTCTCTCTCTCTCTCCTCCCTTCTCTCTATCTCACACTTTTTTCCCTCCCCTCTCTCCTCCCTTCTCCCTCTCCCTATCTCTCTCATAGAAAAATAAAGTAAAATAAATAAAAGAGTCTGTATAAGAAAGTGTGTTATGATCATTTTTTTGAAGAGAAATGATTGTATGCACGACAGCAAGCACAAAGGTTTAATGGCCATTGGATATGTGAAGCATAGTACTAGAATAATTTTCTCTCTCCTCCCATGTATTGTATGTGATAATGTGAGGCGCTCTATAACATGTCGTGCATTCGTGGGCAAAAGAGAGCTGTGCTATATAACACTTTTTTTTTAAATGAATGAGTGCTTAAAATTCATAAAATCTTTTGAAATCCATTAAATTATTTCAAATCCTTTAAAATCTTATGAGTTAAATCCATTGAAATCCAAATTGTAAATCTGGATATTCTTTTAAAATCATCAAAGTCATTAAAATCCTGCAAAGTCTTTTAAAATCCTCAAGACTTTTTTAGACAAAAATTACCTATTAAAATCCTAATCCAATACTCCCTATCATCTTCATTGCTTGTTTGTTGTTACCTAGCATGTTTCCCTCTTTGTTTGCTTTGTTCTTTTTTGACCTGGTTCTGTAACTTTCTCGAAGACTTCTCTAACACATCTTGTGTTACAAAGACTTTTTTTGTTTTGCATTTTAATATTTAAAATAAGTAAATAAATAATTTGTTATTGTTATTGGTGCTTAGTAATGTAATCACTTTTAAAATGACGCTACATTTAATACTAAATGTTAATTTGACAAAGTTTCATGATTAAAAGTTATATTTTTTTAGGGATGATTAGAAGATATTTTTTTTTTTTAAGGATGGGATGATTAGAAGATATTATTAACCGTATACAACAATGTCATTTAATAATGGTGCATTATACGTTGTCATTGCCAAAATAAAATACTAACGTTATCATTGCCAAAATAAAATACTCCTATTGGGTTTATCCATAAAGCTGATATTATTTTTGTTCCTAGCATATTTTTTTTCTTTCTTCAAGATAATCCTATTTGAGGTGTATGAGACAATAATTATCTTTTTAAATCAAAATTTAAATTTTTACCAAACTCCAAGTGTTTGGTTTTGTGGTAAAAAACAACTCTTAAATCTAAAAAGTCTCGAGTTTGAGTCCCAATAATATCTTTAGAGGGAGGTAAATGTAAATACCCTCTCAACTAACATCCCTCCATCATAAATTTTTATTAGCAAATAGGGTGGGGGGAGGGTGGTGAGGCTTGGAAGTGGAGGCGGGAGCTGTTTGCGTGGGAGGCGGAGGCCGTGGGGAATTATGTTTATTGCTTCAAAATGTGACATTGCAGGTTGATAAGGAGGATATGTGCACTGGAAAATGGACTCGAGTAATGCTTACACGATTCGGAGTGCATATAAAAGCATGACTCAACATCAACTTATTGACACTACGGTTTCTACAAAGGTTCTTTGGCATAAGGATATTCCGTTGAAGGTTGTTCTTTTTGCGTGACGTTTGTTTCGTGACCGGTTGCCAACGAAGGATAATCTGCATCGGCATGGAGTTATAGCTGCTGATGACAAGTTATGCGTTGGTGGTTGTGGCTTGCTTGAATCTTCCACTCACTTATTTTTACACTGTAATATTTTTGGTGATGTCTGGCATTTGATTCACCGCTGGCTGGGTGTATGCACGGTCCTTCCATATGACCCGACGGATTACCTCATTCAGTTTGGTTCTCTTGGTGGTAATTGTTCTATGGTGCGGCAATCAATTTTGCACCTGATTTGGTATACAACTACGTGGGAAATATGGAAAGAAAGAAATAGCAGGTTATTCAATGATAAAGTGTGTTCAGCTCAACAGATTGTAGACAAGATTAAGTCTCTTTCATTTACGTGGTTGAAAGCGAAACTTCCGAATCTCGCTGTCAACTACCATGGATGGTGGCTTAATCCGGTCATTATGTTGGGCATATGATAATGCTACTTCTTTCTCTGATTTTTATGTTCTGTATGTTGGTTCCATTTTCCCTGTAAATATGTTTATGACTTTGTTCTTTTCCTGGTACGCCTTGTGCTAGGAGGAACCATTTGTTTGAGTAATATATTTCATTTTAGCATTCTTAAAAAAAAAAAAAATTTTATTAGCAAATAAAGCCCAATTCATTCGTGTGTTTTTTCAAGGGAATTCTATTGATTGATAAAACCAATATTTTTTAAGGAATATAAAAGGACCTAAGCCATAAAAAAAGACAATAATAAATGAATTAAAAGAAAAACATAAACTCTCCTAATATCAACTAGAACCAAATGTCTAAGTTGAACCGAAGAATACTCATTTATTGTCAACCCATCACTAGAGTTGCATCCATATTAGTTGAAGCATCTACACAATTGCTATAAAACAAATTAAAATGTCCATGCGTGATAACCAAAAGAAATAAACTAATTATATTCAACAAAGGGAGAAGAGATTAAAAATATATATAAAAAAATAGGGGTTTTGTTTATACATTTATTGAACAACTGAAAGTGATGACCATTAGCACAACTCAAAAATTCATGAAGTTTCACAGAAATGACCTTAAGGGAATATATATAGATTTATGTAATAACACCACGCGGTTTCAATGTTAGTTTCTGAATAAACAATTTCATAAACAAGAATTGTTGCTATATATAAATAAAGTTAGTATAGCACCATATCCACAAGTCTCATTGCTTCCACAAACGGTAGACTTTAGATCCATAATACCACTACTCTTTCATCCAAAACATGGCTTCAACCACCAAAGACTCAGATTTGGAATATTTGGAACACATTCAACAATACCTTCTTTTTGATGATTCTAGCATGCTGAAATCTCATCAACCTTTTCCAAGCCCTAAAAGTGACAATGATTCAGACACAACTGTAGAGGCGCGTGAAGTAAGCACGCCTCCTGTATGGAAGCGGTACAAGGGAGTGAGGCGTAGGCCATGGGGGAAGTTCGCGGCAGAGATCAGAGATCCAAAAAAGAATGGTGCTAGAGTTTGGCTTGGAACTTATGTGACTGCGGAGGAAGCAGCTTTGGCTTACGACAAAGCTGCTTTCAAGATGCGTGGCCGAAAGGCCAAGCTTAATTTTCCCCACCTCATTGGCTCTGATGTGTCTACACCAGAGCCAGAGAGGGAGGTGATTTTGAAACGGGAATCACCTGAGCCTTCTTCTTCTTCATCGGAGGGAAGTTGTGAGTCATTGTCACCAGGGTCGAAGAGGAGGAGAGGCATGGTTGATCTACTTAACAAACTAGCCAAGAATAGATGCCAAGCTAAGGTGGTTGAAATTGAAACGGCCTCATCACAGGCAAATGATTTTGAGCAATGGGTGAATGAGTTGAGTGATAGCTCTCTAATTTGGTGCTCTTAGTTAGGGTGCTATCATTCTAATTTTTCTGTTTTGCACTCCAGAATCCAGAGTTAAATTAGTTTTTGCTGTGCTTGTAGCTGCTTAAGTTTATGATAATTTTTGCATTACCTGATGAATTTCATTGGGCGATGTTTAGCTTAAGCAAACCTACGAGTATATTGTATTTTTTTTTCTTCCAACAGAGCACTTCTTTGGATCTATTGTTAAATTGATGAAAATGATATCTAAGATTGTACAATTTAAATTTATTTTACTTTTGTGGTTACATAAATACAAATAAAATTATTTGGACACACAACAATGAAGAAACTTAAACGATAAATAATATAGTCATATAATTCAACATCATTAAATCATTTTATCATTTAAAAAATCATTTGTGTGAATGTGTCTACACTTTTTAGATTTGGGTTTGTCCCTAAGCAATATCTCCTCTTACCTATATATTTGCTTTGAAAATGTAACCCCAAAATATAAATAAGAGTTACGTTAACCGGTGCCTCCACATTTTCTTATAAATAATAACTATAATTTCAAAAGAAAGGTCCTTATAATTCCAAAGATGAACCTTCAATCAATGATTAGTTGTAGTGGTTGGAGTCTCGCAACATGTTGCAACTTAATAGAATATTTTCTGCATTTTATCAAGTTGGTGGTTTGAAAGCTATTGATAAATGTATGTTAAAACTGGTATAGAGAAAATAAAGTAAACAATCAAAACACAAGAATATAATATGGAAATTAGAAGATGGAGAAAAAAATCATGATTGTTGTCTAATGACAAAGGGAGAATAGTACTATGTGAAATATTTACAACACATAGACTACTCTCAAAAACCCATTGAATCTAACACACCTAAACTCACCAAAGCAAATACCTAATTGCATCTCACAACATTTTAAAACAAGAGTATGAGAGAAAAAGAATTATAAGTTAAATAGAAGCTTAAAGAGTTTTTTGACCGGTGTATCTTGTATTGAAGAATCAGAACTCCTATTTATAGCTTTGGTCACAAAAGTCCTTTATAATTCTAAACAATGTGAGACATTTTCAACATGTATATTTTTAATCAACACCAACAATCTCCACCTTGATTGAAAATGATATATTTGCTTCCATTGTCGTCATCGCAAAATCATAGTTCAAAAGATTGTCACACCACAAAGAGTATAGTCACTAGAAGCTAAGCTACTCCAAAAAATTTTACATTGTCATCATGACAAACATAGTTCAAAAGAACTACCACACTTCATCATAAGATTATACTTCACATAAAACTAAACTGCTCCAAGAGTTTTCCACATCTCAAAAATTCATGCTGAAAACTTATGGTGCAACCTCCATGTTGCTAGGTAGCTCTTCAACCATCGACATATTCCCACAACACAATTTGCATCGTATTTAGTCAATGTTCGTGTACTAATCAACACCTTGTATATAATATTGATTGTATCAACCCTTCCTTGACTTAAAAATTTCACAAGGAAAAATTTGATTCTACCATTAATTTTTTCTTGCCCAAATTTTACGACGGAAATTGTGATTGCAGAACTTTCATAGTACCAACCTTATTTTCTGATGTGGAAGATCAAACAATGCTACAACCATATAACACACTAAGAATTCATATCCTTAGACAAAACCAAAAGCTTGGATACCAATTGTTGGATTAAAATTGACATAGAGAAAATAAAGAAAACAATCAGAACATAAAAATATAATGTGAAGACTTCAAAACGAAAAAGAAAACCAAGATCGTTGTCTAATGACAAACAAAGAATAACACTATGTAAAAATTGTTACAACACATTCTACAAAAATCCACTGGCCCACCAACCTCAGTACACCCACACCTTCAAAACAAATACCTAATTGCATCTCAGAACACTCTAAGACAAGATTATAAGAAAAAAATAATAAGTCAAATACAAGCTTAAAGTGTTTCTAACTAGGTATATCTTGTACGAAGACGTAGAGGTCCTTTATCCAGTGTTGGTCTTCCTTTTCCTTTATAATTCTAAGCAAATGATATTAGCAAGTGTGAGTGATCAAGTCCTTAAACTCTTTAAGATTAGGTGAAGATGTGGCATATCCATCTCGTGTTGACCTCGTGTTGCTCCCGTGACCCTAGACTCCACAACAAATGATATTAGCGACCTATTTCGGCTTAGTGGGGAACGAGAGCTGGATCATGTGTTGAATTATGTTATAAAAGGTGGGAACTCACCCTTTGGGGGAGATTGTTGGATTTTAAGTGAGTGGTTAACTCCCACATCTCTTATGTATGTATGAAATGTTGGATATGTAAGAGAGATGACTCATATATCTAACGTCTTAAAGATTTAGGAGAAGATGTAGCGTCCCCTTCTTTTTTGGTCCCAAAGCATTGATCCGTTGTTGCTCCCATGACCCTATACTTCCCCAGCAAAGAAGGCATCTCACTTAGTTTGACTTAAGACAATTTGGGGCATTTGGTTGGAGTTGTCAATATACTATTTGACTGGTCTGTTTTAATTAGCATCCCACCGCCAGTAGACAAAATCAAACAACTATCTTGGATTTGCCTCATTAGTAAGGAAAGAAAAAAAAAAAAATTTCATCTTAGCAAATTGGTTGAGGAATAATCCCATTTTTCACTTGCGAGTAGAAGAAATGACCCCTTCTACTCTCTTTATTAATATTTTGTTTATAAAAAAATTGTTATTTGTTTATAAGCTATAATTTTATTGTTGGGAATACAAGTAGTAATCTAACCCTTACAGCTAAAGCATTTCGGACGTCCCGTAAACTTAGCTCAGCCTGTAGGAACAATGTATAATATATGCAAGATCCGGTTTCGAACTCCGAACACCAAAAAAAAAAAAATTCCAAACGCAGCAACATAGTAGAAGAAATCTACCCACCTTCCAAGGATTGCAGAGCTTTCACCAAATCATATGCTCGAAAGTCGGACACAAATTCATCACAATTTTCTGTTTGTTGAGGAAACAATAATGTAAGTTTACGGGCATTTAATAATGTAATCACTTTTAAAATAATGTAATCACTTTTAAAATAACGCTACATTTAATACTAAATGCTAAGTAATTTGTTATCAAAAAAATAATAATTAAGTAATTTGACAAAGTTTCATGATTAAAAGATATTATCCGTATACAATGCCATTTAATAATGGTGTGCATTATACGTGATCATTGCCAAAATAAAATACTCCCACAGGTTTATCCATAAAGCTAATATTATTATGTTTTTGAATAAAAACAATATTTGGCTGATAATTTTTTTTTTAGGGGAGCTAATTTTTTTTTCATCGTATAATGTTTTTTTTTTCTTCCGAATAATCCTATTCGAGCTTATGAGACAATAAAAATTCAAATTGTAACTAGCTCTAAAGATTTGATCTGGTGGCAAAAAAACAAGTTTTAAATTGGATTCAAGCTCTGCTGTATCTTAAGAGGGATGTAAATGTAAATATTTTATAATCGCTCTTTGAACCCAAATATCTTCTATGTTGAAATAAATGTGTTTAACATTACCCTTTGAGTTTTGATGATAACAAGGTATTAAAAATTGTCAATTGGATATGCTAATATTTATTCAAGTGTGTAGGACCATAGACAAAAATTTAGTGTCTTTAAATTAAAGCATAGGTTCTGAAGAACAAATGAGAGCAATTAAATTAACAAGAAGGAAGCTTGAAGCATTTGAAGAAAAGAGATTCTGAAGACAAGAAGTTCTGAAGACAAGAGGTTCTGAAGAAGCTGACGTCATCAGAAGCACCTCTTCAGAAGCTGTTCACCGGAAGCTGACGTCATCAGAGGTTCTGAAGATCATCAGGAGCTGGAGGTCATCAGAAGCTGATAGAGTCAAAGCTTCAAAGGCTGTTCAAGTGATTTAATCACACCTATCATTACAGAAGGCTAGAAGAATGTAGCAACGGCTAATTCAAAAGGATTTGAAGGCATTAGATGCTTATTCTTTGGAGAACATTGAAAAAGGACAATTGTACGAAGTATACAACCACTATCTCCACTACTCTGTTTTTGTGTCTGCTAGTACAAGAACAACAGCTGTGCCTGCACCGGTGTTCCTCCATACTTGGAATGGATTTGAAATTGCTCCTTCATAGGACAACAACCAAATCAGGCAACAAATCATTGGTGATTTGATCAAGCTTCAAACGACTCTTTTTTGATGTGCTGACAATCTACAACGTCTCTTTCACACCTCTATATAAATGAGTGAAGACCAGAAGAATTGCAAGACTGGAACAACAATTTACTAGTGCCAAAACTCTGCTGAAATTGTTCTACATCAAAGTTCACTTAGAATTTCTTAACAACTTTCATATCTTAAAAATTCTAGAGTCTTAAGAGTCTGTATCTGATTTGTATTGTGAACACCACTGATTGTATATCAAGTGTTCAATCTCAAACAAATTTCTTTGTAATTCTGTTTAAATAGAAGTCTCTTGCAGTTGTGCTTAAGCATAGGAAGTCTCTTGATTTTGTTCTTAAGCATAGAGAATCTCTTGCAGTTGTGCTTGGGTAGTTTGAAGTCTCTTGCTAGTTTTAATAGTGAGCAGTTGTAATCAAATATTACATTTTTAGTGAACTCTCCTTGGAAGTGCAAGGGGGACAAGACTACTTCCGGTTTGTGGAAGGGACCTGTATAATTGCTTTGTGTCTTTCTTCTCTCTCTCTCTCTCTCTCTCTCTCTCTCTCTATTTTATCTGCTGCAATTAGATCCTGAACATCATTTCAAATTCTGAAGTGTGATTTCAGCTTAGGAGAAAACGAAGAAAAAGGTAACACAATTCAACCCTCCTTCTTGTGTTTTTCTCATCTTCATTTTATGCCTTGGACAATGACATCACCCTCTTACTCTATATGTTTCTTAACAATAAAAATTCAAATTTTAATTCACCACACTACAAGAATCTAATTCATTCCAATAGACCTAATTCTGTTGGTTCATAAAACCAATATTTTTTTTTACCGAACATAAACTCCTCTAATATCAACTAGAAGCAAATGTTGTGTCTTCGTGAGTTTAGCAGTGTTGGTAGAAACAATGCATAATATATGTAAGGTTCCAGATTCAATCACCGACCACCACTAAAAAAAAAGCAAATGTTGTAACCAAACGAAAAAAAACTAGAACCGAATGTCTAAGTTGAACTAAAGAATACCCGTGCATCGTCAATCCATCACTAGAGTCGTATTAGTTAAAAGCATCTACACAATTGCTATAAAACAAATTACAATGTCCATGCCTGATAACGAAAAGAAATAAACTAATTATATTCAACAAAGGGAGAAGAGATTAAAAATATATATAAAAAAAATTGGGGTTTTGTTTATACATTTATTGAACAACTGAAAGTGATGACCATTGGCACAACTCAAAAATTCATGAAGTTTCACAGAAATGACCTTAAGGGAATATATAGATTAAATAATGTAATAACACCACGCGGTTTCAATGTTAGTTTTTGAATAAACAATTTCATAAACAAGAATTGTTGCTATATATAAATAAAGTTAGTATAGCACCATATCCACAAGTCTCAGTGCTTCCACAAACTACTTTAGATCCAAAGTACCACTACTCTTTCATCCAAAACATGGCTTCAACCACCAAAGACTCAGATTTAGAATATTTGGAACACATTCAACAATACCTTCTTTTTGATGATTCTAGCATGCTGAAATCTCATCAACCTTTTCCAAGCCCTAAAAGTGACAATGATTCAGACACAACTGTAGAGGCGCGTGAAGTAAGCACGCCTCCTGTATGGAAGCGGTACAAGGGAGTGAGGCGTAGGCCATGGGGGAAGTTCGCGGCAGAGATCAGAGATCCAAAAAAGAATGGTGCTAGAGTTTGGCTTGGAACTTATGTGACTGAGGAGGAAGCAGCTTTGGCTTACGACAAAGCTGCTTTTAAGATGCGAGGCCGAAAGGCCAAGCTTAATTTTCCCCACCTCATTGGCTCTGATGTGTCTACACCAGAGTCAGAGAGGGAGGTGGTTTTGAAACGGGAATCGCCCGAGCCTTCTTCTTCTTCATCGGAGGGAAGTTGTGAATCATTGTCACCAGGGTCGAAGAGGAGGAGGGGCATGGTTGACCTACTTAACAAATTAGCCAAGAATAGAAGCCAAGTAGCCACGGTGGTTGGCGTTGAAAAGGCCTCACAAGCAAATGATTTTGAGCAGTGGGTGAATGAGTTGAATGATTGCACTCTAATCTAGAGCTCATATAGTGTAGTTTCGTTTTTTTTCTTTTCTTCTTCTAATTTGTGCAGTTTCCTAATATTTTTTCATTACCCTTTTGATATTAATCAAGGTGTGATGTTAAGCAAAACAACAACAATGCTTTTGTTATTTTTCCAAAACATTTCTTTGGATTTGATGTTTAGTTGAAGAAAAAGATATTTAATATGCAGAATTTCCTTTCCAAAAAAAAAAAGCAACATTTCGATCCTTTCTATCTTTAGTTCAAACAAGTTGAGTTATCCAATCTCTTAATTTTGTTTGAAAAATTGTTTTTTGTTTACACCAATTGAGTGAAAAAGTTGCAATAGTGGAAATCAAATCTCCTCCTTTCTTAATGGCATTGCATATATTTTAAATTGATGAATGAGTACAATTGGTGCTCACACCCAGATACCAATATAGAAAACAAAAATACAAGCAATGAAAGTCTGGACCTACAAATTAAGATTAGGGAGAACGCAATAAAGGAATAAGAAAAACAACCCAAAACAAAGGGACAACAAAAATAACCTAAATACAAAAACTCAAATAATAGAGAAACTAAGAAAGCCTCCATAACAAAAACTAGGTGAACGTATAAAGAAATTTTTAGTCATAAAAAATAGACTCAAATAGTATCTTTTTCAGGAGAGAATTGGCTAAAAGAAATTTATCGAATTTACTCATTGGTGGAAACAAGCATATGGTATATTTAACCAGTGGGTGATTTAATTTTCATTTGTGAATATCTTGGCTTCTAACTCATTAAGAAATTTTTAAGAATATTTCGTGTGGAACGCATATATTCACTCAGGTAAGTTATAGGAGGAGATCTAATCTAGTAGAGTTTCAAGGAAGTTGAAAATCATGATTCGATCTCGCAGATTATTTTTTTCCTTTATTGGAAGTTGAAATTTATGCTTTGGATTCATTCACCTCGATAGAATTTATTTATTCAACACTGTACTAAAATATGCACGTGTACTGTCTATAACTATTATGCCACGTTGCCTTTCCTTCAAATCCGAGAAGCTTGATTTTGACGCATGTTTAAAAATGAGTTGGGCTCTATTTGGATTGAGCTTTTTTTAAACTTATCAAATAGTGTTGATAAAAAAAATTGTTTCTATGTTAATTTATAGGATTCTATTAACGAAAATTATATATTTATAAGTTATTTTTTCATAAATACCTTAACAAATTTATAAAAAATATATTAATATTTTTTTATTTGCATAAGCTGCTTTGTATAAGTTCTAAAATAATCTAAACGGACACTAACTTTATTGCATTTGCATATATGAGATACATAAGTTAGTTCTCTCTTATCAATCAAATTTTTTTCTTACAGAAGAGTCAACCGATGAAACTTGTGACCACTTATTTGAAGGATTTATATTTATTACCACACAAATCAATTCATTATTATTATTATTGATAATATTAAGTTTGTTTGGTAAAATAAATAATTAATTAATTTTTTTGATAATTTTTTTTATAGATAGATGAAATAACAATAATCATAGAAAATTTATACACCAAATGAAGAAACCAGAGTTTAAACTTCATTTATAGCATATAGTCTAATAATTTTGACATTTTTGTCTAAGTGTAGGCAAAATTAATTTTTTATTCCTCAAAAAAAAAATATTTTTTTATATGTAAAACTAATTATTTTCCGTAGATACATCAGAATACGCGTACACTATTCAGTATTTAGTACTCAGCCCTTAACATACATTAATTATTATGCTGTATTATTTGAATGGATTCCCTTTAATAAAAAATAATTGATTCCCTTTACATATACAAATGTACAGAAAAAGTGAGCTCAGCATGTGCTGTTGCTAATTAATTTAATAATGTCACTACGTGTCCTATATGTATAATGAACATCATATTATAACTTAATCTCTATATATATTTTTAAGGGAATAACTAATCTACCTATATATAATGCAATAAAAGCATATGTAAAAATTTTATATTGTTTCTTGGTTACTTTTATATTGTCAAAGATTTATACTAATTGAGAGCTTATGCACATATATAAATGATCAGCATGATAAGATTTGATTCCTTTTATAGTGAAAAAAATTTGTGCAATGCGACAATTAATGAATCAGCTTCACAGTAGGAAACACAGTTATAGGTAACATGTCAGCTTATTGATTACTCTCTCCATCTCAATGGATTCCCATTATTAAGATAGGCATTATGTTAACCAACGCCACGCACATGTTTTGATATATTTTTCCCAATATTTTATACAGCGTTTGCTATGCACAAAAATAAGATTTGTGCATCATGCACAAGTTTCTTCACAAACAAATCTTGGCCATCGATTTATTATTATTATATTTGGATGGTATTGATCTTGTGATGGTTACCTTTTGATAATATTTCTTTTGGTTACCATAATTCCTTTACATAAAGAGCGCAGTACATTTATACATAAGCAAGTATCATCTGTTTCCCATGTTAAGCAAGCATCATCCGCTCAAGAAAGGAAAATGGTAAATAATATTAACAAATCCTTCATATTTGTAATCTTGAAGACATGCATCTTCAAGGGAAGCAATATTGTATGTGAATGGATCACCTTTCTGCTATGGGAAACAAACAAACAACATTCAAATCTTCAAAACACAAACATCCATTCAAGCAATTCACATAAACCAAAAACAAACAAAATGATGCGGTTAAAATTAAATTACAAAAAAATTAATATTAACCTTTTCATATCTAATCTTTTAATTAATTAAATTGCAAAATAGTAATGATTTTTGAGTAAATTACATTCCCCTTCCATAGAGAAACATGAATTACACTTCATTTCTCTCTTATGTTAAAATATACATTTTTCTCCTTTAAAAAGTAAAATCTATACCCATCTCACTCGTAAGGTGTTTGAATTACAACTCCCTCTCATTCCCTTTTGAACCACCATTTTAAAAAATAAATTCATTTCTTTATAATTTAAATGTCAATGATAATTAAATTTAAATATTTTGCTATTAATTCTATAATTTATAGTATAAAATTAACTTTTAAATAATTGTACTTTAGTAATTTTTCACATATTTTATTTTACTTTGAGTTGTTTCATATTTTATAATAGAGGTTAAAACTATATGTTAATGAAACTGTGAATAAAAAATAGCGAAAAAATATGTATTCAAATTTTGATTATAGTAAAATAGACTCGCAATACCATTTTTTCGAAGTGTGTTAGATTATTAGAAATAAAAAAATTATTAAAGGAGTAAATTGTATATTTTAACATAAAAGGGAAAGAAAAGGTAATTCAAATTTCTCTTGGGGAAGGGGAGTGAATTTTTTTCTAATATGTTTTAGAAAAGATGATATGAATTCAATTGAATTTTTTTATTTAAATCTAAATATTTTACGAATTTCAACCTGAAGACAATTGAAAGAGCAAGGTCATGATCATAATGCAAGTGCATGTTATTATGGAAATAGCAAGCTGCATGTTCATATTATGGAAGAAAAGGGGCTGGAGTTATTTTTTCGAAAGAAAGAAAACGTGGGTGGTTATTTTTTTTAGTGTGAGAAGTTTTTCATTTTATCAAGAGATAAAAAAAAATGATAATAAGAAGGTTTAAAATGGAAGAAAATATAAAGTTATAAGATATAAGTTTAAAAACTACTTGAAATAACATATGAAAAAAAAAACTATAAATTAGTAAAAAAAAACCACATCTTTTTTTTTTGAAAAAGCTAAAAATATATTAAAAACACAGTCAGACACTCTCGCACAAGGGGTGTGAAAGGGCCTAGACAAAACAGAGTTCAACAATCTGTACAATCACCACAACCACAAACCGAAGAAAAACAAAGAAACAATAAACAGAAGAAACAAGCTAAAATACATACATTAAGCAAGCTACAAGACTCTGCCGCCACAATTGATAATCGAAATCGAAGGTAACGTATTTCGATTTCAGCCACCAAAAGGATTGAAGCTTCACCCTTTCGCTAATTGCTTGAAGCTGCTCTTCTTTTCTCTGAAAAACTTTGGTATTACGCTCTTTCCAGATTGCCCAGACAACTGACATCCAAATAATGTTCATGAATTCAATTGACCTTTTCGAAGATCCACGCAACCCTCCAAACTGATAGTAATGATGCTGAAAAGAGCCATGTAAAGCTGTTGAGAAACCTAACCAAGCCACAATATGCTACCAGATACCTCCAAAAAAACCGCAATTTAGAAATAAATGGTCTTTGTCCTCATTTAGGCTGCAGCTAGCAGGGCAACTCTGATAACACACGCCTTTGTAACAACTTGTCTCTAGTTGGTATCATATTTAGGAACAGACGCCACGCAAAAAGATATACTTTTAAAGGGACCGCTTTCAACCATATGAAGTTATTATTATTTATTTACTCTTGCCCGATATCTGTTTCTGTTAAAAAAGAATAAGTAGAACTAACAGTGTAACAGTTAGAAGTATGCAGAGACCAAATCCAAGCATCGACCCTCCCGACCTGTAAAGTAATAGAAGTAAGTCTAGCTGCACACTCCCCAAACAACTCCTCCTCCCAAGCAAAAAGCCTTCGACGCCACCTCCACGCCTCCCTGTCAACGCCCCAACCCCTCGCCATCATATTAGCTACCGACTCTAATTTATTCTCAGAAAGCTCAAACAATCTCACATAAACTTTACACAAAGGTTCCCCGTCAAGCCAAAGATCAGTTCAAAACAAAGTAGACTCGCCATTCCCTACTTAACGGGTTATATTATCTAGCAACCACCCTGAATCAACCTGCTCCACTCCATCTCTAACACTCTGAATTGTAAAAACTTATGAACTAATTCAATAAGCTATAAGCTAGCTTTTTTGAATTACTAAACATAGGTGTTACAAGAATGGGTAGTTTGAAAAATGAATGTATTTTTTATTTTTTGGTCAAGTAGTCTAGTGGCTAGAAATTGACTTTTTCAAGGTGAATAGTGGGGTGTTCGGGGTTCGAACCTCGACCCCTATATATATAATGCAAAGTCTCTACCAATTGAGTTAAACTCACCGAAAAAAATGAATGTATTTTACTCAGACGAAAAAGATCTAAAGTGGTCTCTTACAATTTTTTAACAACAGTACATTTATTTAAAGAAAAAAGTGAATGAATGTGATATTTTACCAAAGAGAGTTGTAAGAACAATCTCTTTTCTAACGTTCACTTTAATATCCACTTTTTTATTAAGTGAAATGACTTTATTTTACCAATATTAAGTGAAATGAAATTAACGCGAGTTTTACGTTGCAGAAATGATTTTCACATTAAATAGTATGATCAACATGAACTTTACCAAATATGAGTAATTGTTTAAAAGAGAATGTTTTTAACAATTTTTTTGGGTACATTTTTAACAATTTTTTTTTACTAAAATATTTTGAATGCACATTTGAACTATTTTTATGAGGCTCACATTATCATATATAAATATAATAGAGGATCCATAATTTTTTTTTTGGTAAATAGAGATAACTTTCATTAACCAACACAATTATTATAAACTACATGGAATCAGGAAACAACTAATCAAAGAAACAAGAGTTAAGCTCAAACAAACAAAAAGAACCATTAGCCTCGCACCAGAATCATCAAAGTTTGCACCTTCTTGAATTGCAATCCTCTAATGTAAGCATCCATTTTGATTTGGTTAAGGAGTTGTTGAACAGATCGATAACAATTCTGAAATCTTCTATCATTTCTCTTCTTCCAGATCATATACAGGGTCACACTCAACACCATTCTATGAACTTGATTCATATCATTGTTACTGTTACAATGATACTGGACATATTACAAGATAGATTTTCAATTGCTAGTATTGACATTCATATTCATCCATCTCATAGCACCTTTCCACACCACATCAACATATTCACAAGAAGAAAAAAAGGTGAGAATGAGTTTCATTCTCCTTTGTACACAAAATGCAAACCTGATCACATTGGATACCTACTTTAAGCATCCTATCACAAGTTGGCAATCTAGCATGAATAATTAACCGTGTAACAAACAAACATTTTGTAGGGACTGGACTATTACATATCATTTTCCTCCACCCAAGCTTTGCAAAGTCACCTCTTAATGCATTATACATTCTCTTAATAGAGAAATTAGCTTGTTTGAAAACACTGCCATTAACACTTGAAATAATCTTTGTTGCAACAAAGACTTTTTTTTATTACCCATGAAGCTTGTGCAGGCACATCCATGAGTAGCACATTTCTCCCCTTAGTGTAATATTCATGAACCCATTTCACCCATAAAACATCCTTCTTGTTGGCCAAGTTCCAAAGAAGTTTACTGATTGTAGCTTGATTCCAAACTTTCAAATCAATTACATTCCAACCACCAGTTGTCTTAGGTAGACATATATGCTCCCAAGCAATAAGAGCTCTTTTGGAGGTGCCAAATTTTCCAGAGAAATACCCTACAAGCTTGAACACCAAACAAGACTGATTTAATAAGTTGTAACCTTCCAATATACGATAACAACTTAGAAGACCATTTTTCAATTCTACAAATGATCTTCTTCACCAAAGGTTGACACTGAATAACCGATAATTTTTTGGAGGACAAGGGGATCCCAAGGTACCTAAAAGGAAGCTCACCTTTGATGAAGTTAAACTTAGTGACAATACTATCTTGAACGCTCATGGATACACCTCCCAAATAAATTGAGCTCTTAGCTTGATTTGCTTTAAGGCCAGAAGCAACACTAAACAAGCTAAAAACTTCAAATAACTGAGAGACAGAATCCACATCACCTCTAGAAAATAGCAGCAAATCATCAGCAAAACACATATGAATTAAATTCAACCTTTTACATCTTGGGTGGAAGTGGAAAGCAGCATTTTTCCTAAGCTGTAAAAGGCATCTGTTATGATATTCTATACATATCACAAAAAGATATGGAGAGATAAGGTCTCCTTGTCTAAGACCCTTCATGGCAGCAAAAGGTCTAGTCAAATCTCCATTAACATTGAATGTATAAGAGGCAGTAGTAAGACAAGCCATCACCCAATTTACAAATTTGTAGGGAAAACCTAACTCAAGCATTAAATGTTTTATAAACGGCCATTCAACTGAATCAGAAGCCTTCTGAAGATCAATTTTCACCATGCACCTTGGAGAAATCCCTTTCCTACTATAACTTTTGACTAGTTCATGCCTGAAAATAATATTGTAAAAAATCACCCTTATTCCTTTGACAAAAGGAGAATGATTTTCACTTACAACATTATTTAAGTCTCCTTGCATTCTACTTGTTAAAATTTTAGAAATAATCTTATATATCACTGAACAACAAGCAATGGGCCTAAAATTTTTAACTGATGTAGCATTAGCTTCTTTGGGGAGCAAAATCACATAAGTACGGTTGATAATATTAGGCATGAAACCAATCTTAAAGAAATCTAATATAGCATCAATGACACTATCACCAATAAATTTTCAAGAGCATTTAAAGAAATGAACATTGTAACCGTCAATACCTGGTGCTTTAGAAGAGTCCATGGAGAATAACACATTTTTGACTTCCATGACTGTGAACTCTGAGCACAAGTCTTGTTGATGGTGAGATAACATAGGACCTCTCTTGACAATATTTTTGTCCACCATACATAACGAATCAATAGAACTACCCATCAATTTTAAATAGAACCTAGAGGATCCACAATTGTAAATATTTTAATTGATTTTTTTACGCCAAGAAATTATTCTTGATTGGCATCGATAAAAATGGGAATGTGAATATATTTTTTTCCTTAAAAGTCTCGTTTAAACTTTTTCCTTTTTGAGAAGTCTCGTTTCAACTTGGGTTCAGTTCTTTACATGAAAATTTAATAGAAATGTTCAGCACATGTAAGAATAGTATTAGTTATAAGAATCTACTTAGTTAAACTTTTTTTCTTCCTTCCATTTCATGCAAAGATACAAAATGTTCTGTTTCACCTCGACAAGCTGTCAAAAGAAAAAAGAAAAAAAAAAGTCTCACCTTGACAATAGTAGTATTGAAGATAATGGATGCTTATATCAAAAAAGATAATGGGTTCCAAAATGAATGTCTCCAAGCACATTTGACATTCTAAATTTCTAATTCTAGTACAGTATAAGGATCCATAGAATCGACCAAAGGTTGTCATAAGAAACGCCGCATCACTTCTTCTGATATCTTTTTGAGATTAATTCTCTTGGCTCTTGACATGCACAATAAATCATCTTTCAAATTAAATTTTCAAATGCAATATTTTGAGTACATTTAAGTATATTCTGTCAATATGCAACTATTTTATACATTCATCAAATGATTTGTTACCATGTGTTTTCTCATATTCATTATGTGACATGACAACATATCATTTAGATACATGTGTAAAATAATTATATACTAACAAAGTATAATAATTAAATTATATTTTTACTTTTCTCTGATCTTATTTATTAGAAATATTTGGATCAACAAAATTTGATATATCTAGTCTAAATTTTAAACAAGATACATCAACTTTTGTTGATCCAAATATCTCTTATAAATAGGACTAAAGAGAGTATATGTGTTCCCATCTAAATCTAGGAACTTCTCATATTTTTTCCTAAAACAAAATGAAACTTTTATTTTACAGCAACTGAATTAAGAAGAAAAGTTGAGTTGTTTGATAACCTATCTTCTTCTTACACTAATTTAGATTTTATTGTATCATTTATTTCATTTGTTATTTCAAATAGGATTCAAACGCTTAATTGTTTTGCAATTGATCGAGTTTGGGTACCAATTTGCTCCTAATTAAATCTTTATTGTTTTAAAAAAGTGGTTTGGAAATTATAACTTATAGAATATTTTTCTCTCATTATTGTATTTAAGATCTAAATTAAATTTCCACCCTGTTTTTCTTTATGAACAACCAATTTTATTAGAAATGAGAGAAGTATAAAGATTACTTAACCCGCAACTCAGAAAAAATACAAGGGGCATTTGCTCTACTTAAGCCTAAACTTGAGCATTTAAACAAAGAAGAGAGTTTGAGCATCAATCATAATACAAACATGGTCCCCCCTTTTTTCTCAGCATAAAACCATCTCCAATATGGTACTTTAGTATACCTTGTACAATCTCCTCCAGCTCCGCAATCTTTAAAGAGAAAGTAACCTCATTTCGCGCTTCCCAAATATTCCACAATGTTGCATGCCAGATAATCATTTTCTAAATAAAATACAATAATGATAACCCATGCATGCAATAGTTTTTAAACGTGACCATGAAACTTTTATAGCAGGGGTGAAATACATCAGTGTAGCATTTAGATATAGTATTACACTACTTAATAATTATTTTTAACTAAAGAGGCGATCTAGTACCGTCTTCTAGAGTTAAAATATGGTTCTTTGACAAATTGGGTGACTAGGCATGAAGATTATGAGATATATATCAAGATTTGTTTCAATTGATGGCGGAATTTATTTAAAATCGAGGATACAGCATGGTTTCAGAGCAGGCTATCGTTAAGGATAGGTTCCCGTAATTCTTTATTAGAGTTGTTTCCGTGGTTGTTCAACATCTCGTCAAACCAAAATGGCAGCATTGCGAGTATGGGAGTTTTGAACGTGAACCATTGGAACATGGTGACGACGAAGACTTTTTGCTTGGGAGGAGGAATTAGTTGCTGATTTAGCTGAATTTTCGCAGCAATTCGCACCATCATTTGTAGCAGAGGAACTTATTCAGTAAGCACTTGAACTTCTTGTTTTGTATATGGGTTAGAGTACCCCTTGTAAAAAAAAGCCTAATTTAGAAATAATTTCGAACAGTTAACATTAGCTAGAAGTTGAATTGGAAAAGAACAAGGGATTTGAGAGGATGATGAACTAAAAATGGAAGCTAGCAAAAACATAATAGTACAACTGAAAATGGAATTAACTGCTTGAAGAGGAGCTGGAAGAAGCAGCACATGAAAAAAAGTGAGCAAAAATATAATGAAATTAAAACCATAAAAAACCTAGGTAAGAGTAAACAAGAAAATCATGTATTTAATTAACTCACTAGCTGATTTCATTTCACCAAAATGAATGCAAGGCATAATTAAGGATCAAAGCTTTCAGTAACCCACCAACAGGATCCCATGATTTTCACATAACTATATATAGTCAAAGATATGATTAATCTGACCGTAACATATTGTGCCATGGAAGCCTTTGAGGGTTACTGAAGGTCTTCTCCTATGTACACAGGCCATGCTATGATTTTATTATGAACAACAAAGAATATGAATGCCTATTTATACACAAAGATTCAATCAATTAAAGATTATTTGATTCTCACAAGTATCCCACCATTATTTAAAATTTTGACAGCAAAACAACATGCATGATGATTCTCATTCTATATATGGTATGATTCACCAAATTTAAGATAAGTTTACTTTATGGATCATTAGGATTTAGAATTTATTCCTCCTTAACTAATTGCATGTTTCAGTGCTTAGAGCTAGTGCTTTTTACATTGACAAAAATAAATAAACTGATTATGGAACGAGTGCAACATAGTTTTTATAATCATTTTGAAAAGACGTGGAAAAATTGATTGCCATCAATTTGTCAATGGAAAAGTAATGGCTTCCTACAAAGTGATTGCTTTCTCCCGAAGAATGTGTTTAATTAGATGAAGTACATGTTCAGCGATTAAGGAAACCAAAAATAGTAGGTTGATATTGAAATCAACAATTTTTTAACTTTTAGATGAAATCAACAATTCACAACTTTTCAATACAATATTTTTATTTTAATTCTCTTAATCAATGTCTTATGAGCACTCTTTAGCATTTCTAATATTTAAATATGTCGATTTTAAGATGTTGTCCACTAAGGGTGATTTATATCCAAAATTATTTGAGACCAATAAATCAAATTTTATCCATTGATTGACAAAGAATTACGACTTATGTTGACTCTTCCGTTGTTAACAACAACTAAAGAACGTGCATTTTCAACAATGAAAATTTTAAAAACAAGGGTATGAAACATGGTGGAAAGAAGATTTTCTCAAACATTGCATGATTGTGTATATTGAAAATGTGATTGTTGAAAATTTGACCTAAAATATGATGATTGATATGATTTTAAATCTATGTAGTAAAGACGAATATAACTTCAGAAGTAAAAGTTAGTTCTTTTTGTTCTTGTTTAGCAATATTCATTTTGAATATATCTTATAATTTTTTTTAATTTTTCTATATGTTGAATATTTGAAAATTTACCTTTTCTTTACTAAGTTATACTCTCAATTTTGGTCCCCTAAGCTTAATTTGTAGCTCCATCCTTAGATGTGTGGATGTAGCATCCAACTAAAAATGATTTTATGGGATTTTTCTGCAATATGGGTTGAACATGTTGTTGACATATTTAGCCCACTTTTTTTGGTGTGATGAGTTGGGATTTCCAAACCATCTTAACTTGCCTTGCATAATCCATAAAAGTGTCGAGAATTTTGGGTAATTTTAGGTGATTTATTTAACAACCGATAAAAATTAACCAATACAAGTGGTGTCCACTAACTAGTTTTTACTCTATTTACATATTTACTTATGTGACTAATTTTTATTGGTTGATGGATAAATTACACAATATTTCATAGGCAACTAAGAGAAAGTCAAGTTCCTCTAAGAAAAACAAGTTACAATACTAAATAAGTTCATTGAATATTTTGGTTTTAAGTTTTGTTTTTTATCTCTATTTTATAGTTGAGGCTAAAGGAAATAATACGTGAAACTTGAAAAGACAATTACTTAATAACATAACTATACGAGACTTTTTTAAGTGGGATTAAAGTCAATATGTATACTATTTGATTTAATTATTCAATTATATTGCAAGATCGTATAGCTTATTCTGCATGGAAAGAGTCGCATGCATCTCCAAAGCAGTCGATATGCGATATGATGCTGTTTTTGAGTACCAGAAGAATGTCAACGCACTAACATCATTTTTGGCAGTCACATTGAATCCAAGGGCAGAATTAGTAAAATAGAGAGATCCTTTTAACACATAAAATGCAAACACAATCTGTTCTCCACCGAATCTTAATTAATTAGTAGCTTATGAAGCATGTATTTAAAGCAACAGGTTCAAGGTGTATGGAATAATTATGATTATAATATTTTATTTTGGTTTTTTTTTCTTGAGGAAATAAGGTTCAAGAAAAAGAAGAAGATAATATGATTGTTTTTTCTTTACAATAATGATTTTAATTTGTTAAAATTCTCTTAATGGAATTCATGCTTTGATTATCATATACTAACCTATTTAACTATTAATTACACTCCATCAAAAAATAAATAACACAAAAGCCTCCATTCCCACCTTCAACATTATTTGTGCTTCCAAACATATGCACAACAACCGTTGGATTGCATTTTAATGTTAGCCGTCCTTTACTTTTATTTATTTGAAAAATATAATAACATTGTCATGTTTTACCGTCTTATATATGTTGATCAGGCGATTTTTGTCTTTTTAATTCTTATAGAGAAACCTTTTGAACATGTAAGATGAACTCTCCCATCTTAATCGTATTTTTTTGATACGCAAGGGTCAATGACCGAACCTCTGACCACATGCTTAAATTCATTTCTTAAATATGTATGGAGCAGAGAGAATGGAAAGGCTTTGGAGGGGATCAAGGAGAGGAGAGATAAAGTTATAGAAATCTCAACTTATTTAAGAAAATGTTTTTTTAGGGAATGATATGAAACTGTTTATGATTAATATATTTTAAATTTTGAGATTATTATAACAAGATGAAAAGAAATTGAATATTTTTAAGCCCTTTAAAGCTCCCAACTAATTTAATTTTTGAGTTCCTCTACATTAAAGAAATCTCATAGTACGAAGAAAAATAAGTTCTTTATACAAGTTAGGGGACTATAATTCTTTTTCTTCCCCTCTTTGTCTCCTCCTTACTTTTTTTTTCAAAGGTCTTCCCTCCCTTCTTCTCTTAAACTCCCGATCAAAGCTTTAATTCAATAGATAAGAGGGGAGAAGGGAAGGAAGAAATTTTGAAATGTTTTATGTTTGATTTGATGAAGTGATGAACTAGATTTTAATGGAGGGAAAATGTAAAACTATATTTTCCACCATTCTAATATTTAATATTACATTAAGTAAAATAAGATAAGATGACATTTTAGTATAAATAAGAAATAACTATTCCCTTCCCTCCTATCCTTCACTTTTGGGAAAGCTAAAATTAGTTTAGTAGAGATTTTTCTCCCTCCTAGCAATATTATCATGGCTCCTTAGCGATAAAGAACTTAATGAATTTATTTCTTCATCTTTACTTTTAGTTGTTAAAACAAAATGATAAGAAGTATTGAAGTCAAGGCAAACCAAAACAAAATGATCCTCCCACAGTATAACAAGAGCGAAAACATATTAAGGATGACTATCTTGCCATCTTGGTAAGTAATTGATCAATGAGGGTATGTGTTAATTATTCAAGTAAATTGTTTATTGACAAGACTCAATAGGTGGATTGTTTCTAGCCAACTAATATACTTATTTTTAGTTTTGATTTTCATATCTTGCTATATGTTAATAATTGGGAATAAGTTCTAATTTATCTTCAATCAATAAAGTGTTTTTTATCTGAAATTCTGCGAATCAATGACTTGTTCCTAGAAGGAAAAGGAAAATAGATGTGGATATATTGTTAGCTGTCATATTTTAATTAATTGTAGGATCCTAGAGAATAAATTAATTTGTCATCAGTATACTATAAATAGGTGTTCCTTTGTTTGTAATTGTAAGTAATTAAGTGAGTGGTTTTGTGTAAGGAAATAAAATTAAAAGGAGTAAGCATTCACTAACCCTCAAAGGCTTCCACGGCACCAATCAATCAATTACATGTAAATGTGAAGTCGTGGAAGTGCTTTTGGGGTTTCCGTTACATTTTCTTCAGTTTAATTTAGTGTTAATTTCCGTTCTCTCTACCAAGTTTGTGCAGGGACAAAGCTAGAAAGGGGACCAACAATGGTCATGGTTTTCCGAACTTTTGAAAAGAAAAAAAAAACTATTCTAGTATACTATTATATTCTTCAGTCTTTTTTTTAAGGAATTTTATTCTTCGGTCTAATAGTTATCTTATGTGGACGTTATACAATATTATAGAATGATCTTTTTTTTGACTCAATATATTGGGCCTCAAACAACTAAGTTTCTAGGTTTTATTGCACTAATTCTTAACTAAAATCTTTAACACCAAAAAAGAATGAAGAATTTTTTCTCCAATTTATAGAAGAATCTTAATTCTTATCTAGAATTTCAATTTATGATTCTTCATTGCAATTTTTCTTAGAAATATAGAATTATTGCCCCCGACTTTGTTTTCATACTCTTAGCCACTACCAACGATTCATTGGTTGTGATAGCATCATCGTATGTTTGCATTTTCGTTGTTTCATATTTTCTTTCAATGCTATTCAAATACCGTTTTAGTTTTGTCATTTTCTGACAAACCTTGAGTTGCTCTACTTTCTTATATCTTTAAAATTTCTTATAATTTTGGATATATATTAATTTGAATATATCTTATAATTTTTAAATATCTTGTATATATCATTCATTTGAAAATTTATTTTTTCCTCTTTAAATTATACTTTCAACTCCGTACCCTTAAGCTAAATTTATTTTTTCCTCTCTAAACTATACTTTCAACTCTGTCCCCCTAAGCTAAATTCTTGACTTCGTCCCTGGTTTGAATGCACTCTACTTTCTCACTCATGTATTCTATCATATATTATATCATATCATGATCGACAATTAATTACTCTCTCCGGTCCTATTTATAAGAGAAAGTTTGGTCAACAAAACTGGATGTATCTAGTTAAAAAATTAGTCTAAATACGTTAACTTTTATTGACCCAACTTTTTCTTATAAATAGGATCGGAGGGAGTATAATATAATGTTACTTATGGAGATGTGAATTTATTCCATACTGTTTGTTTTTCTCAAATCCATCAAATTTTTAACTAATCGTGTAACTTAGAGTTAGTATGAGATGACACTAGTTTCTTTCAGCTATACAGTGGTGGATTGTCCTTGGGACCCATGAAAGCTATGACACCCCCAAATTTTTTATATATACCATACTAGACGTAATATTTCTACTAATTTCTAGCCGGCGCAGTGGAAAGACAATCTGCCAATCTAGCAGACCTAACAAAAAATTTACAAGGGACACTCATAGTTTAGAAAGTTGTGTTATTTAAACATAAAAAAAATGTGATAACGTATAACGATGGGTAGTAATATATGTACAACTCTTTGGTACAACTTTTATGACAACTTTGGTTATCTCTTTTTTGATTGGTCAAAAATAATAGAGAGAGAAAAATGAAGAGAGAAAAGAAGATAATATGAGTATGAGAGAGAAAATTGTTAAAAAATGGTTGTACAAATATCGTTTCTCTATTAGGATATTATGGATGAAGCTAATTAGAAACCGAAATTGTATACAAGTCGTACAAATGCAAGTTGTCTGGCAACAAACTTATTGTCAAAATAACACTTTTTCATTTTCAAACTTTCAATATATACAGTTTATTTGATTAGAAACAACAAGAAGTGACAACAATGGTATTGGTTCGCACCTTCGGGGTGGGATAAAACTTGAAAAGTTACGTAAAAGGACAAAACTTGATAAAATCAGCTTATAAGTTTGATTATTGGGAATAATCAATTCCCCTTTCACTATCGAAGTATCAAAATTTCCACGGTTTTGGTTTTCTAGGAAATTTCATGAATACCACAAGTAGTTTTTTTTTTGTTTGGATTAAATGTGGAATTTTACAAGGTTGGCTAAACTTTAGTGGCATTGATTGTTCATTTTGAAAAATGCTAATGGAATGGGACATTGGTAAAGGATAAAAGAGAGATGCTCCTATGTTCACTTATTACAGCCTATAAGAACATGTAATACACATCACAAATATTAAAAAAATTGGTGGAGTAATAGATTTGTCTAAGATGTATGTTGGTTTCACATATTTTGCCATACATATTGATATTATGGGGGTGGGGGGGGGGACATTATTTACATAGGCCTTGAGGTGGGTATATCTGAAAGGAAAATGCTTCTTATCGCGAGAAAATATCACGCGAATTTATCCGAACTGTATCCCATATACTGGCTACTGTAAGCAGAACCCTCTTTTTCATCCCACCATCCGTAGCCTTGGACTAATCTAACGTGGGAAATTCTTCTTGATAAATTCAATGTGTTGTATGTTGGGACATATAGCATTGCTCTATCTGAAAACACTTTAACGACCATGTCAGTATAAGCTTGAGGTGGGTGGAGAGGTTAGAATAATACATACCTTGAGAGGCGCTGGTAACTTGTTTACACAGGCATCGAAAAGAGTTGTTGTTTAGTAATGGGGTAGTAGTTGCAGATGGCACACATCAATGCTTTGTTGTTACGAACCGTTGACCGATTATGTGTAACACCCTGTTTCTCAAAAACCGCAATTTAATAGATAAATCAGAGTAACATCATAAAACGGAGTATTACGCTTCTATTCATTCAAGTAATAAATAGGAAAATTTCTATTTATTTAAATCAATCCTGTCAACAAT